>ODAI010830060.1_pt1 | contig 35265 bp, 35 predicted proteins | sample 1539321 | NCBI WGS metagenome assembly ODAI01 (sample SAMN02144231, study PRJEB22623) | gut metagenome | biome: sheep rumen | host: Ovis aries | place: New Zealand
CCGCGAAGGGAGGATCAACAATGGGTTGGTTTGAAAAGCAGATCCAGGACCGGCGGGAAGCCGACCAGCAGCTCCTGGAGGATTCTTTTCTCCGCATCGCCGGCGTGGTCATGGGCGAAAGGGACGCCCAGCGCATCGGCGACGCGCGGATCATCACGAAAAACGCCATTGATGAGATCTTAAAATATTACCACTATAAGCCCTCCGAGCTTCCGGAGAGCCTCACGGACGGCAATGAGCAGCTGGACTACTGCCTGCGGCCGCATGGCATGATGCGCCGCAGTGTGGAGCTGAAGAAGGGCTGGTACAAGGACGCCTATGGGCCGATCCTGGCCTTTCGCAAGGACGACGGCAGCCCGGTGGCCTTGCTGCCGGGAGCGGTCCACGGCTATTTTTTCAGAGATCCGGCCACCGGAAAGGCAGTCCGGCTGAACGCCGAGACCGAGCAGCTGTTTGATCCGGACGCCATCTGCTTCTATCGTCCGCTGCCGCTGAAAAGCTTGAGCATCCCCGATCTTCTGCTGTACATGAAGCGCTGCGTCTCCACCAGCGATATCTTTATGATCGTCTTTGCGGCGATCTCGGTAGCCGGTGTGGGCTTACTGATCCCGCGCCTGACCCGGGCGCTGACCGGCCCGGTGCTCGCAAGCGGGCGCGGCAGTGCGCTGATCGGCCTTGCGATCTGCCTTGTGTGCGTGTCGCTCTCCATGCAGCTTTTCTCCTCGATCAGCGCCATGGTGTCGAGCCGTCTGGAGTCAAAAACATCCTTGGGTGTCCAGGCCTCCATGATGATGCGCCTCATTTCTCTGCCGGCCAGTTTTTTCCGGCAGTACAGCCCCGGCGAGCTGAAAAGCCGCTCCATGTCGGTCAACCAGCTCTGCTCCATGCTGATGAGCATGGTGATGACCACGGGACTGACGAGCCTTACATCCCTCTTGTATGTCACGCAGATCTTCCGCTTCGCGCCGAAGCTGGTCATTCCTTCTTTGCTGATCGTATTGGTGACGGTGGGCTTCTCCGTGGTCACGACCTTTGTGCAGATCGGCATCAACCGGAAGAGGATGGAGCACGCGGCCAGGGAATCCGGCATGAGCTACTCCATGATCTCCGGCATCCAGAAGATCAAGCTTGCCGGTGCGGAAAAGCGCAGCTTCGCCAAGTGGCTGAATCTCTACGCCGAGGGGGCGGAGCTGACCTATAACACGCCGATGTTCCTGCGGGCCAATGCCGCCATCAGCACGGGGATCTCGCTCATTTCCACGATCATTCTCTATTATCTCGCGGTGAAGAGCGGTCTGAATCCATCCACGTATTTTGCCTTTACGGCGGCCTACGGCTCGCTGATGGGCGCGTTTTCCACGCTGGCCGGTACGGCCATGAGCGCCGCGCAGATCCAGCCGATTTTTGAGATGGCGGAGCCCTTTCTCAAAACCGTACCGGAGACGCAGGAGAACAAGGAGATCGTCACAAATATCAACGGCGGCCTGGAGCTGAGCCATGTCTCCTTCCGCTATGATGACGATTCTCCGTATATTCTCAATGACCTCTCCCTAAAGATCAAGCCCGGCGAATATGTGGCCATCGTGGGCCGGACGGGCTGCGGCAAGTCCACGCTCATGCGCCTGCTGCTGGGCTTTGAAAAGCCGGAAAAGGGCGCGATCTACTACGACGGCAAGGATATCGAGAGCCTAGATCTCGGCTCCCTGCGCCGTAAGATCGGCACCGTCATGCAGCAAAGCGGCCTCTTCCAGGGAGATATCTACTCTAACATTGTCCTCACCGCGCCGAACCTCTCCATTGACGAAGCCTGGGACGCCGCGGAAAAGGCAGGGATCGCCGACGATATCCGCGCCATGCCCATGGGGATGTACACCCTGGTCTCCGAGGGCGGAGGCGGCATCTCCGGCGGGCAGAAGCAGCGGCTGATGATCGCCCGCGCCATCGCGCCGAAGCCCAAACTGCTGTTCTTTGACGAGGCGACGAGCGCGCTGGATAACAAGACGCAGCGCCAGGTCTCCGAAGCGCTGGACGTCATGGGCTGCACCCGCGTGGTCATCGCCCACCGGCTGAGTACCATCCGGCACTGTGACCGGATCCTGGTGTTGGACGGCGGGCGGATCGTGGAGGACGGCAGCTACGACGCGCTGATCGAAAAGGGCGGCTTCTTTGCCGATCTGGTGGCGCGGCAGCGCGTGGACGCGGAGACGTAAGATGCAGGATCTGCTGAAGCCGAACTTCGAGACGGTGTTTGAGACCTATTATGATCGCGTATACCAATACGCCTACACGATTCTGCTCAATCGGGAAAGCGCCGAGGACGTGGTGGAGGAGACCTTCCTTGCCGCTTACGCCGCCTATCCCGGCTATGACCCGGCGCGCTCGTCTCTGGCTACCTGGCTGACGCGCATCGCCCACAACAAGGCGGTGAATCTTGTGCGCTCCGCCCGGTACCGCCGGGAGACGGCGATGCCGGAGGGCTTCGCCGATCGAAGCCCCTCGGTACAGGACGAGCCGCGGTATACGGTGCTCTGGCTATATGCGCGGCTGACCCGGGAGGAGCGAGAATTCCTTGACCTGCGTTATGTCATGGGGCTGAGTGATAAAGAGATAGCTGTGCTGTACGGCCTGGAGCCCAAGGCGGTCAACAAACGCTACCAGAGACTTTTGAAGCGCTGCCGGCAGCTTCTGAACGGCGGGGAAAAAACCTGAAAAAAGCGCAAATCCCCTGTCTCCAACCGGAGTTCTGTCTTGTATATAGGATAGAGTGGTCAGAAGACCGATCTCAATAAACTGAAAAGGAGAACAAAACCATGAGCGAAGAGATCAAAAAAGAAGCGCAGGACCTGGTGCTGGTGGACAAGCTGGAGCAGGTCAGCGGTGGAAGCACAGGTGCTAATGACATGAAGACTTGCCCTGTCTGTGGCGGAAGTGTTGCTGCGGAAAATTTTGTAAAACATATCAGGTCTCATCCGGAATTTGCCAGTAATCTGGAGGAAATATTAAAAGCTATACAGCAAATAAATCAGCAGAGCCGGGAAACCGAGAAAGGCATAGTCGAAAGCTGATGATAGCAATGAATAGGCTCCTGATAGAAATAATCGCAGAAAAGAAATAGTCAATACGGAGGGAAAAACCAATGAGCGAAGAAATCAAAAATCTGAATCCAGAAGAGCTGGAGAATGTTGCCGGAGGAAAGATCGGCGAGGGAGGCGACGGATGGTATGAGATCGTCGATGGTTCCGGCAACGGCAACGCGATCGGATATTATAATACCTTGGAAGAGGCAGAATTCGCTGCTTCCGGCATTTGCCCGCGCTGTGGGAAAGTCTTTTCGGGCAAGCAGGCAATAGATGACCATATCAAAGAGTGGGCATCCGGCCAGAAGTGACTGCAGAAAGGAACACTCGGAAAGGAGAACAAAACCATGAGCGAAGAGATCAAAAAGGAAGCGCAGGACGTGGAGATAAACCAGGAAGAGCTGAACCAGGTTGCTGGAGGACAGCGATCCGCTTATCATTATTTTTGGGATCGTGTAGAGCCGTTGATAATAAAATATGGCTTAAGTTCGTCAGAGTGGCGAGAGCTTGAAAAGGTATGTACTCCGGAGGAATGGGCGCAGGTATTAGACGGAGTAAATTATGCACTTAGCTTAGGTTATGATCTTGATTGGCTGTAAAGATCAAGGGTAATTACTATGGGAGAAAAAGAATTTAACGAGCTTTCATTGAATGATTTGGAAAATGTTGCAGGCGGTGTGTCTTATGGTGAACCTATAACAATCATATCTGCCACTGTTCCCAATACATCTCAAGTGGAACCGAAAAGCAATAGAGATAACCCAGTAGCTCCGGAACCAAGCGCCGAGCTGTATGCACGCCCGAGTGAGATGAATCTTGGACCGGCAGAACCATTAGGATATTAAAATGTGTAAGGGAGAACAAATCCATGAGCATAGCGCACAAGCAAGATTTGGAAGAACTGCTGCGAAGTGCCGCTATTTCAAATCCTGCCCATAAGGAGGCTTTGCGCAAACGACTTTTCGGAGATGACACTGAGTTGGAATTGGACGATCTTTCAATGGTGGCGGGCGGTCTGGCCGAGCCCTTCGTTCCCCCGGAGGCTTGGACGGACAAGGAAATAAGCCATGAGTGAAACAATCGTTTTGAAACGTCTGGCCGCGGATTACCCCCAGCTTTATTTAAACCCCGACACGGACACGCGGGAGACCTACCGCCGCGTGGTGCTGCGGGGCGAAGAGCCGGAGGCGAAGAGCCTGGCTCACTATCGGGGCCATCCCGCCGACCGTGACGAGCTCGCGGAGACCCCGGCGGGAAGCGTCCGGGTGGTCACGCTGGGCAATCGGAAAGATTTTGAGCTGGCGCTGCGCAGCCTGATGGCGGCCAAGGACGGGCCTTTGACCCCGATCCCGGAAAGCCAGGGGGCAGCCATGCTGACGCTGTTCAACTGGCCGCGCATCCACGCGCATTTGGCAGAGTTCCCGGAGGAGGAAAGAGCAGCGGAACTGAAACGCTTCACCGCCGTCCGGGAAAACTACATAGACATGCTGGTGGTGCTCTCCCGCGGGCCATACAGCCATGTGGACGCCGCCGCTGTGGGCGAAATGGAGGAAGAATGGCTCGGCCATTCCGACACCATCCGCCGCTTTCATGAGCTGACCCATGTGATCTGCCGCAGGCTCTGCCCCGGCGACGTCGCCCCCATCCGGGACGAGCTGGCGGCCGACGCGGTGGGACTCATCGCCGCCTACGGGCGTTTTGACCCGGAGACGGAGAAGCTCTTCCTCGGCATCCGGGACGGACGCTATACCGGCGGACGGCTGGGAAACTACACGGACACACCGGAAGCGCTGACCGGGGCGGTCTGCGCCGCCCTGGAGCGCATCCGGGCAACGGTTGAAAAGCAAGCGGGAACGGAGCCCTTCCGCCTCATTCCCGCGCTGATGAAGGAAGCGGACATGGGAGAGACGAAGACGCAGACAAGGAGGAATACACCATGAGCGAGGAAATGGATATGGAACTGGACTTCGACAAGCTGGAGCAGGTCAGCGGAGGCGGCGTTCTGCAAGACCTTATCAACAGGATCGTAAATTCCGGAAAAGCGCCCGAATACAAAAGGATCCTCAAGACCCAGGGAAAGGCTGCCGCTGCTGCCGCGTGCTGTGCGGACAACGGGGATCTGTGCGGCTTCTGCGCCGCAGCCGTTACGATGCTCAAATAGGCCGGGAAGGCTGTTTTGATGGAAGAGACAGACCATGCATAGAATCTGCGAAAACCCGGCCGAGGGGCGAAAGCTCGCGCTTGCTGAGAATGGCGACCTGTGCGTCTATAAAGACGCACAGTGGCAAGGGCTTGGCTTTAACGAGCGTTTTGCCGGTGAGTTCCCGCCCTGCACCTTTCAGGATATCCTTTACGCCCGGGATGATTTTTATGCCGCCGGCACAGCGGACGACGGACAGGCGGTGCTCTATTCCTCTCTCAACGGAGAGCTCTGGACGAGCGTGAATCTGACAGAGCAGCACTTTTGGGAGGAGGAAGGCCGGCTGCCGAAGGGCGGCGCCGTGAAGCTTTTTTTCGAGCCCTGCATGAATCAGATCCTGCTGGTCAGCGCCGGCGGAGACGTTGTGATCGTCCCGGAATGCCCGAAATGCGTGAAGATCCTGCATCTGACCGACCGCGCCGTGACGGACGCGGCCTATGAGGATCACCGGATGACCTTCACCTATGACGACGGGGAAACCGAAGACTTCTCCCTGGCCACCGCGGACCGGATCCGGGTGTCGCTGAGCTTTGTGAAGGAGGCCCTCGCCAAGGGCGGCGAGCTGATCGACATCCGCCCGCAGCACCGGCGCCTCTCCGAGGGGCCGATCCCCTGCACCGCCGCCGTCGATCCCGAGGAGCTGGACGATTACCTGCAAAACAAAGATCCGGATACGAGGCTGTTTTTTATCTGCAGCTTCGGGACCGTCGCCGACCAGGCGACCTGGCATGCCTACCGCCTGGGCTTTCACAATGCCCGCTCTGTCGGCGGCTGGCACAAGGGGATGCATATCGACTGACGCGGCGCGGCGCGGGCGGCGCCGAGATCGAAGGCAAGCCGTAACTATACAGGAGGACATTATGATCTCATTACGAGGACCGAAACTGAAAATCCTTGCCGCCGTGCTGGCGGTGATCGCCCTCGCGGCGGGAATCTATCTCACTTTTTTCCGTTCCCAGGGCTTTGTGAAGACCACGGGCACCATCGTGTCGCTGCGCGAAGACTCGAGCGACGACAGCACCGTTTACTTCCCCACGGTGGAGTATACCGTGGATGGGAAGACCTATACCGGCGAGCTGGACACCGGCAGCGGCTCCTATAAGGTCGGCAAGACCGTTCCCGTTCTGTACGATCCCAATGATCCCAGCGTCGTTCACGACGGTAGCGGCGTGGGCATTTATTTCATGGTTGTGGGCGCCGTGATCCTCGCCGTCGTGATCTGGTCCAGCGTTCAGAAAAAGCGGGGGCTGCAGCAGCTCGAGGAGCAGCGCGCGCTGCACGGCGGCGCAGCTCTTGCGCCCTCTGTACAGGGTGAGGAGCGCGAGCTCTACTTTCTCACGGATACGGGCACGGCGAAGGTCGGCCACCGCATCGAGGACGGGCAGCGCCGGGTGCTGTACGAGGCGAAGATGACGAAGTTCAGCCTCACCTCGCCCTACGGCTTTGATTTTATCGACCATGAGCATGGCCGCACAGTGCCGCATCTGGTGGGCCATGAGGAGGAATCGGAGTATAATTCCTTCCTTCTGGACAGCAACTATACTTTCGAGCTGGATGGGGAGGATATCTGGAAATACCTGAAGAAAAACGGAATCGACGTGAAGACCGAGCGCATGGACGGCGCGGTCTGGCCTCGCTACCGCGTCTCCCGCGACGGCGAGGAGATCGCTGTTCTGGAATCCAGCAGCCAATACGTCCACGAGGAGGACGCCGCGCAGCACAGCGTCGCGAGCAAGCTTGCGGTTCCGGGCTTTTACCGCATCCGGACATGCGAGGAGAACCTGGACGCGGTGTTTGTGACGGCCATGGCCTTCGCACGCAGCCGCGCGCTCAACGACGAGGGCGGCACCTTCGGCAAGCAGATCCGGTCAAGCCTCGGCAAGAAATAGAAGATTGCCAATCCGGAAGACGCGCCCGCAACAGCGCAGGATTATTTGGCCGGAAAAGGCCACCGTGCCTGTTCACACCGCTTTCGTGGATACCGGGTAAAGAAAAAACAACATACGGCGCATACGACAGAGGAGAGAGACGATGCAAAGAATGAGACTGTTTTCCAAAAATCATACAAATCGCTGGCTGGTGCTGGATCAGAGCTTTTTCACCATGTTTATCACCTTTTCTCTGATCGAGCTGGCCAATGTCGGCGCAGGGTTGATCGACGGTCTGATCGTCAGCAATTTCCTCGACGCCGAAGCAATGGCCGCAGCCGGGATCGCCCATCCGATCTTCAGCATTTCCGGCATCTTCGGCGGCATGTTTGCCACAGGCATGCAAACGCTCTGCAGCAGAGAACTGGGCAAGGGCGATGTGCGCTCTTTCAACCGCCTGTTCAGCGCTGTTATGATTCTCGGAACGGTCTTTTCTGCCGCGCTGACTGTGCTGCTGCTGATCGGCGCTACACCGCTTGCCATGCTGCTGGGCGCCTCGGGAAAGGGCGCGTCCCTGACCGCTCCGGCCACGCAATAGCTGCGCGGCGTGGGGATCGGCCTGCCAGGCCTCATTATGGCGGGAGTTCTCTCCTCCGCGATCTCGATGGACAGCGGGCGTAAACGGGTCATGACCAGCGCGTTGCTCTACTCCGGCTTTAATGTGCTGCTCGATCTGGCAGCTGTGGTTCTTCACATGGGTATGTTCGGCATTGGCCTCGCTACGGCTGTGGGACAGTATCTGCAGATCGGGTATCTTCTTCTGCATTTTCGCGGCAAGGACAGGATGTTGCGTTTTGTCGCGCTGAAAACCAGTCTGAAGGAGATGCTCAGCGTCCTCTACAACGGAACAGAAAAAGCGCTTCGTCGTCTTGGAAACGTTTTGCGCCCCGTCCTTGTCAATAAGCTTATCATTTTCTATGGCGGAGCTTTGGCTATGACCGCCATGAGTGTGCAATCCAGCCTGCAGGATTTTTCACAATTCTTCGCCGTCGGTCTGGCAGACGCCGCCGCTTTGCTGGTGGGTGTTCTTTTTGGCGAGATGAACGACGAGGGTATCCGCGAGGCCGGCAAGTGCATACACCGCAATTGTGCCATCTTCTGCGGAGCGATCTGCCTGCTGTCCTTCCTGCTTGCACGCCCTGTTGCAAAGCTGTACGTCTCCGAGGAGGGAGAGCTGCTGAATATGACGGTGTTCGCCGTGCGCATGATCGCGCTCCAAGCGCCGCTCAACGGATTCGTGCGTCCTCGCATCACCTACCTGCAGGCGGTTGGTCGAACACGGAATATGCAGCTGATGACCGCGGTGACCTCTTTGATTTATGTCGTACTGAGCGCGTATGTGCTCGGCGCGGTTTTTGGCGCGTATGGCGTTTTGGCAAGCGTCCTTCTAAGCGATTTCCTCTCACTCGCAACGGTTTGGCTGTACTATGCGATCAAGACGCGCAAGCTGATCCCGACAGCAGAGGATTACATGGCGCTTCCGGAGAACTTCCACCGCTCTCCGGGCGACGTCATCCTTCTGGATGTGCGCGACGAGGAGGATGTGTCTCTGGTTGCCCAGCAAATTCAACTTTTCTGCAAGGGACATAAGATCGACAGGCAGATCGGCTTTAAGGCGGCCGTGTGCTTTGAAGAGCTTGCTGTCAACACGATCCGGCACGGTTTCCCCGCTTGTAAAAAGAATCCTGGCATTGATCTTCGCGTGGTGTATAACCCGGACGAGTTGATTGTCAGAATGCAGGATAACTGTCCCAGCTTTAATGTGGAGCGCCAGATTGCCCTGACGCTCAGCCAGGGCGCAGACGATCCGGACGAGCATCTCGGCTTGAAGGTCCTGGGAGGCATGGCCTCGGATATCAAATATGTACATTCGCTGGAAACGAACAATGTGATCCTGCGCTTTCGCTCAAAAACAAATTGAATAAATCGTTGGACGAAGAGTAAGAATAACAGTTTTAAACAAAAGGGAGATAATTGTGAAACAGGTATTGTTTTCTGAATATAGAACGCTGTACGCACTAAATTGGGGACAGCCCTGGGTTATGAGATTGCGCGTCAGGATGCGGGATCTTATCGATGCAGATACTATGCGTTATGCCGTTGATGATACAATGAAGAGATACCCATATTTTTGCGTGGAACTGAAAAAGGATGACGAGTATTATCTGTCAGAGAATACCCGCCCGGTTGTTATTAGCTCTTCGCTGCACGGTGTGGCACTGAATACGGCTGAATCAAACTATCATTTGATTTCATTTTCCTTCTCAGCTAACTGGGTCATTATGGATATTGCCAATGCGATCACGGACGGAAGTGGAGCCTACGCAGTAATCAGAACCTTTTTACATTACTATATGTCAAAAAAATATGGTGTTGATCTGCACGGAAACGAGACTCGACTTTGCGGAGAAGAAATATGTATAGAAGAATGGGAAGATCCTGTAGTCAACAGAACGGATCTTCCAGTTCCCATAAAACCCAATTTTTCCAATGCGATAAATGTCAGGCGTTCAGCTGGATTGGAAACCGACCAGCGGCCTACGGTTTTCACTGTTGCAATACCTGAAAAGGAATTCATGAGATTTAATATTGAAAACGATGGCAGTCCTGCAACAATGGTTTCCCTGTTTTTGAGTTGCTCCATTCACAGACTGTATCCGACGGAGGAGGACAGTATTCGGGTCGTTATGACTGTTAATGAGCGCAAAGCCCTCAATGCGCCCCTGGCCCATCAAAATCTTGTCAGTTCGGCATTTCTGGAGTACAAGAAACAAATTTGGAACTGGCCACTTGCTCGGCAGGCAACTGCATACCGTGGTATGGTGTTTGCTCAGTCCAGGGACGAGAATGTACTGAATGAAGTCGCTTCCCAGAAACAGCTTAATCAGTTGATTCAATCTAAACCCACAGATGAGGAGAGGACTGCTGTTTGCGAGATGTCAGACAAAATAGGAGGCTTATTTGTAACCGCAGCGGTCAGCTATGTGGGGAAAGGCAACTTCGATGCGGAAGAAAAATATATCCGGGATTTCCACTTATGGACAAACGGAAAGGGCGATGGAATTCTAATTGAGATTTCGGCTGTCAGCGGAAAATTTATCATCGATTTCATGCAGCCCTTTTCAAACCCGTTATACTTGAATTCATTTTTGAAAGAGCTTGACGATAATGATATAACCTATGATCTGCAGGATGTTATGGACTTGGAACTCCCCAATGTATCACTTCCTTGGATGATATAATGGAGGTGGCCACTTTCTGTTCTGGATGTGCGGGACGAGGAGAATACTCTGACGAAGGAAAGCTCCGTGCTGCTGATCGAGCGGGATTCCGGCGTGATCTTCGACGTAACCGACCCGGAGCTGAAAATCGACGGTTTGAGCAGCTTCGTTATCAACGGCCTTCTGAACGCGCAAAAGGAGAAGGCGTATCTTACAACAACAGGATATAACCGCAATATGATACGGTTTCCCAAAGCATAAAAATCATTTTAGCCTGGAGGTAAAAATCATGCTGAACATCACAAAAAACACCAACGAAACCGAGCTGACCGTCACCTTGACCGGACGGCTGGACACCACCACCGCGCCGGAGCTGGAGAAGGAGCTGAAGGCCTCTCTGGACGGGGTGACCGCGCTGATTATTGACATGGCCGCGCTGGATTACATCTCCTCCGCCGGACTGCGTGTGCTGCTCTCCGCCCAGAAGGCCATGAACAAGCAGGGGGAGATGAAGGTCGTGCACGTGGGTGAAACGATCATGGAGATTTTTGAGGTCACGGGATTTTCAGATATCTTGACCATCGAGTGAGCGGGAGTCCTGCTGACCGGGGAAAAGCAGAAGGAGGAGATATTCCATGCCGGAAAAAACGGTAAGAGAAATGACGGCGATGGAGAGAAAGCATTACTCTCTGGAAGCGCGCATGTTTCACGCGGTTGAAATGGCTTCCGCGATCCTCGGCCTTGTCGCGCTGCTGATCGGGCTGGGTCTGTATCTGTATGCGCTGGTAGGACAGTATGTGGGAGAGGCTTTTGGACTCGCTCGATCTGCGTCGATGGTCATAGAGCAGGTGGCCGACACGGAGACGCTGGCCGGGGACGTCATGACCGTTTATCGCGGCCTTTCCCAGGAGGAGCGCGCCGGATCGCGGACGGAGACCTACCGGGCAAACTATGCCAAAATCTCCTCCGGGGAGGACTATCAGATGCTGCGCACCGTGCTGCGGGGGTTTTTGGATTCCAGCGACGTCAACGATATCTTTCTCGCCGTCTATGACAGGGAAACGTCCTCCCTTGTCTACATCGTTGATCCGGATGAGCGGGAGGGACATATCTGCCATCCCGGAGACTGGGAGCCTGTCAGCGAGAAGGAACTGGATACCTTTCTGTCTTGGGACGGGACAGGAAAGCTCCACTATTTCAGCAAGAGAGACAACTTCGCATGGCTTTGCACGGCGGGCGTTCCCCTCCGGAACGACGCCGGAGAGATCATCGGCTTTGTGCTGGCAGATGTGTCGCTTGCGGAGGTAGGGAGCGGGATCAAGAGCTTTCTGATCCAATATGCGATCGGCATTACGATCACCACCGTGCTGATCGGTTATTTCCTCACCAGACACATGAAAAAGACCCTTGTGCAGCCGATCAACGAGATTGCAGAGGCCGCCCATACTTATGCGCAGGATAAGAAAAACGGCGAGCCGCGTTCTGATTATTTTGCTATGCTGAACATCCGCACCGGTGATGAAGTGGAGAATCTGAGTCTGGTTCTGGCGGATATGGAGCGAGACCTGACAGAGTACGAGGAAAACCTCACCAAAATCACGGCGGAAAAGGAGCGGATCGGCACGGAGCTGGCTCTGGCGACCCGGATTCAGGCGGACATGCTGCCGAATATTTTCCCGGCCTTCCCGGATCGCCCGGATTTCGACATCTATGCGACCATGGACCCGGCGAAGGAGGTCGGAGGCGATTTCTACGACTTCTTCCTGATCGACGAGAAGCATTTGGGGCTCGTAATGGCGGATGTCTCCGGCAAGGGCGTGCCCGCGGCGCTGTTCATGATGATTTCCAAGATCCTGGTGCAGAACTTCGCCATGACCGGACGCAGCCCCGCGCAGGTGCTGCAGGCGGTCAACAACCAGATCTGCTCCAACAACCGCGAGCAGATGTTCGTCACCGTCTGGTTCGGCGTGCTGGACACCGAAACCGGGATCATCACGGCGGCCAACGCAGGGCATGAGTACCCGGTGCTGATGCAGTCCGGCGGCCGGTTTGAGCTGCTGAAGGACAAGCATGGGTTCGTGATCGGAGCCATGGACGGCGTCCGCTATAAGGAATACGAGCTGAAGCTGGCGCAGGGGTCGAAGCTCTTCCTCTACACGGACGGCGTTCCCGAGGCGACTAACGCCCAAAACGAGCTGTTCGGCACCGATCGGATGCTCGCGGCGCTGAATGAAGACCCAGACACCTCCCCAGAGGGCATTCTGCGAAATGTCCGCGCCGCGGTGGACGGCTTCGTCCTGGACGCGGAGCAGTTTGACGATCTCACGATGCTTTGCCTGGAATACAAGGGGGAGACGAGTATGACAGAAATCTGTAAAGAATTGAGCGTTCCTGCCGAGGTAGAAAGGCTCCCCGAGCTGCTTTCCTTCCTGGAGCAGCAGCTGGAGGAGGTCGGCTGTCCGATGAAGACGCAGATGCAGATCAGCGTGGCCGCGGAGGAGATCTTTGTCAATATTGCCAATTATGCCTACGCCCCGGGAAAGGGCATCGCTACCGTGCGTCTGACGATCAGCCGCGATCCGGCCATCGCGACCATCACGTTTATCGACCGGGGGACGCCCTTTGATCCGCTGAAAAAAGAGGATCCGGACGTGACCCTCCCCGCAGAGGAGCGCGCCATCGGTGGCCTTGGCATCTATATGACAAAAAAGACCATGGACGAGGTGTTCTATGAATACAAGGATGGACAGAACCGGCTGACATTGATCAAAAATCTACCATACAAGGAACAAGGAGGAAAACAAGCATGAAATCCGATATCATTCTGATCGACAACCAGGGAAACGGCTTCGCCGACGCGCTGGAGGAGACGAAAAAAGTCGCTTCCTACACGGGGCTTGAGCCGAAAAAAACCACCCGGCTGCAGCTCATGACGGAGGAGATGCTGAGCCTCGCGCGGAGCGTGACGGGTGAGATGCAGGCGTCCTTCTGGCTCGAGAGCGAGGAAAGCCGCTTTGACCTGCACATGGCGACCAAGACCGTCATGGACAAGGAAAAGCGCTATCTTCTGCTGTCCGCTGCTTCCTCCCGAAAAAACGAGGCGGCGAAGGGCTTTCTCGGCAAACTGCGCGACAAGCTGGAGGAGGCCATGGCCTCTGAGGTCGATCATTCCGAGGAAGAGATCCCCGCGCATATCATCGGCGATGTGGCCAATTCGATTGAGGCTCCGGAATGGGACGGCTACGAGCGCTCGGTGCTGCGGCGCCTGGCCGACACAATCAAGATCGCTATCCGCGGCGGTCAGGTCGAGATCATCGTCAGTAAAAACTTTGCGGAATAAACCAATCAACTACGAATACAGGAGGAAAAAACGATGAAGATTGAGAAGAAGCTGAATGAGAAGACCCTGGTCATTGAGCCGGAGGGACGTCTCGACACGACTACGGCGCCGCAGCTGGAGGCGGAACTGAAGAACAGCCTGGACGGCGTCACGGAGCTGGTCTTTGACCTCGGGGCACTGGAGTATATCTCCTCCGCCGGGCTGCGCGTGCTGCTGAGCGCGTACAAGACGATGCGCAGCCAGGGCAGCATGAAGATCACGAATGCCAACGAGTTGGTGAAGGAGGTCTTTGAAGTCACCGGCTTCTCCGATTTCCTGCCTATCGAATGATTCAGAAAACCGAAATATGTTTCATGGTCAAGAAGTGAAATAGAATGGAAACAGACAGGCAAATTAAGACTTGGGGCGTGTTGCAAAAATGCACCGGAGTTGTAAAAACGATGGTCTTGCCGTAGGGGCGGCCCTTGCGGCCGCCCGGCGCGCAAAGATATTTGCCAGTAAAAATATTCGGCGATTTCGTACATAGTGCGAATCTGCCGAACATTTCTTTGCTGTATGAACTTGATTCCGCCGGGAGGGCACAAGGCCCTCCCCTACGTGAGCGACCCGGGTTTTTCGCGATTTCTCGCATTTTTGCAACAGCCTCCTGCTGGTTGTAAGTATTCTGTACGCCCACGGTCTGCATCGTCAGCGGCACAGACCGCTTCATCGTGCGAGGGATCGTTGACAACTCTCCTCTGAACATCCCGCCGCGCCAGATCATCGGCTCGGACGAGACACCGGTTGCGCCGAACCAGGGCGAAACCGACGGGCTGAACTATGTGTTCGATGAAAACGACCAACTGGTTCTCGGCGGTGATTTCCTCATCAAAAAACTGAAGCAGATTCTATACGATCAAATCATATTTGGAAGTATTGTAAGCGTGGGTTTCTGTCATTTGTATCCTTAACTGAGTGAATCCCCTCCGGCGCCGCCCGTATCGAAGCCAGTTCGGATTTCATGCTTCTCGCGCATCAGATCATACGGTCATCCGAAAGGATGCCCATTTTTCTTTTTCGATTGACAATCCATTTTTTAGCAGAATTGAAACTTTTGTGCCGCTCTCGAGAAAAAATTTACACTTTTTGATCGAAATACTCGTTTTTCTCTGTTGAATTTCAGCGCGCGCAGCGGTATGATAACAAAAGACCGGATGCATGCCGGGCGCTCAACTGTGGGGGATAGAAAAATGAATAAAAGTTACCGTATCATCACCGACGCCTCGGCAGATATCGACCCTGTCCTCGCGCAGGAGAAGCGAATCATCTTCATCCCGATGACCTATCTGCTCGACGGGGAGGAGTTCGTCTGTTCCGGCCCGGGGAACGAGGGCAGCGTGCGCGATTTCTACGAGGCACTGCGCAAGGGCGGAAAGCCCTCGACCTCGCAGATCTCCCCGCAGGTTTACGAGGATTTCTTCGAAATGTTCGCCTGCCACGGCGAGGACATTCTGTACATCTCCCTCTCCGGCGGTCTGTCCGGCACACTGCAGTCGGCCACGCTCGCGGCCATGGAGCTGCGCGAGCGTTACCCCGACTCCGAGATCATCTGTGTCGACAGCCGCAGCGCCACGATCGGCATGGGTCTGCTGCTCGAGGCCGCAGCCAACAACCGCGATCGCGGCATGAGTCTGCATGAAAACGTCCGCTGGCTGAAAGAGCACCGACTCGAGATCCAGCACTGGTTTATGGTGGACAACCTTGGCTTCCTCAAGCGCGGCGGGCGCATCTCCGCGGCCACGGCCATGGTCGGAACGCTGCTGAACATCCATCCCCTGCTGAAGATCGAGGCCGACGGCACGCTGATCAACTTTGAAAAGTGCCGCGGGAGCAAGGCCGGGATCGCACGGCTCGTGCAGCTCTTTGACGAGACGGCGCCGAAGGACGTCGACCAGCACGTTTACGTCGTCCACGCCGACAATCCGGAGGCAGCGGAAAAGCTGCGGCGGGAGATCCTGTCTGTGCGGCAGCGCGCCAGCGTGAGCGTCGTGCAGCTCTGCCCGGTGATCGGCACCCATGTCGGGCCGGACATGTGCGCTATTGCCCACTGGGGCCGCCCGGAGAGTACGCGCACGGACAAGGCATAACACAAACAGCCTATTGCAAAGCGAAGCCGAAGGATAGAAATGCATCCTTCGGCTTCGCTGCATCTATTTTATCTGTATTTCTTATTCAGAGACGTCGATATCGCCCTGCACGTTCACACAGTAGTCCGGGTACAGTGCCTGGATTTCGCCGCGCAGCTCTGCAATAGCCTGCGCGCGGTCACAGTCGAACGAGAGCACTACGTCGAAGGTCATCTGCTTTGCTTCGGTGTTCACATAGAAGCCGTGGAACTGCAGCGCATAGTCGTGCGCCATGACGGTCTCGAGCACCGTTCGGCGCATATTGCCGGCCTCGTCGTCCTTGGTATTGACGGAGTAGATCCCGATGCCGGTCAGGATGACGCCGTGCTTTTTGAAGACATTGAACTGAATGCGGCGGTCCATGGCGTCGATCTCGTCGGCGGTCATGGTGTCGTTGACCTCAACATGGACAGAGCCGTAATTCTTGTCCGGGCCGTAGTTGTAGAGAAACAGGTCAAAGGCGCCGTGGACGTCCGGGTCCTCGCCGATCGTCTTCTTGATGGCGGCGGCGAGCTCGGGGTCGGTGCGCTTGCCGAGAATGTCGTTGAGTGTTTCGACCATCATTTCGATGCCGGACTTGATGATGAAGCAGGCGATGACGACGCCGACCCAGGCCTCGAGACTCAGCCCCGTCAGCAGAAAGATAATGGCCGAGGCCAGCACCGAGGCCGAGAGAATCGCGTCAAAGCTCGCATCCGAGCCCGAGGCGACCAGCGAGGCGCTGTTGACCTTTTTGCCCTGGCCCTTGACGTAGGCGCCGAGGATGAGCTTGACCACGACGGCCGCGGCAATGATGATCAGCGAGACGGTCGAGTAGTCCGCCGCCTCGGGGTGGATGATTTTCTTGACCGATTCCGTCAGCGAAGTGATACCGGCGTAGAGCACGATACCGGCCACGATCATGGCCGTGAGATACTCGATCCGCCCGTAGCCCAGCGGGTGCTCGCGGTCGGGCTCCTTGCCGGCGAGCTTCGTGCCGACGATCGTGATGACCGACGAGAGTGCGTCGCTGAGATTGTTCACCGCGTCGAGAATAACGGCGATCGAATGCGCGGCGAGCCCCACGGCGGCCTTGAAGCCCGCGAGGAACAAATTCGCGAGAATGCCGATGATGCTGGTGCGGACAATGACTTTTTCTCTCTGTACCGCTGCTTCCTCCATGATGAATCTCCCTTCAGCTTCCGGCCGCTGCTGCGCTGCCCGGCCTTCTGTGTTATGCTGACTATCATAAAACGCGGCGCTTTGTTTGTCAAACGCTTTTATCTGTGGTATGATGCATAAGAAAGGAGCGTGGCCTATGATTCCCGTACTCTCTGTGGAAAACATGCGGACAAGCGACGCCTGGACCTGCGAGCACGTCACGCCCGGGCGTGAGCTGATGGCGCGCGCCGCGCGCGCGATTTTCGAGGCCGTGGACTGGCATGCGCCGGTCGCGATCGTGTGCGGCAGCGGCAACAACGCCGGGGACGGCTACGCCCTCGCGCTGCTGCTGCACGCGCACGGCATCCCCTGCACGGTCTTCCTGCTGAAGGAGAAGTTCAGCGCCGACGGGCGGTATTATTATGAACAGTGTCTCTCAGCCGGTGTGGAGACGCGGCTCTGGGACGGTGCGGACCTCACGGGCTATGCCACCGTGGTCGACTGTCTGCTCGGCACGGGCTTCCGCGGCGAAGTGCGCGGCACTGTGCGCGCGGCGATCGAAGCTGTCAACCGCAGCGGCGCATACGTTGTTTCAGCGGACATCAACAGCGGTCTCGACGGAGACAACGGTCTCGGTGACTGCTGTGTGCGCTCGGATCTGACCGCGTCGATCGGCGGGGATCAGCCGGGACACTTTCTGAACAGGTCCAAGGACGTCATGCGCCGGAAATGCAACGCGGATATCGGTATCAAGCCGTTGGAGCGCACCTGTCAATTGATGGAGCGCACCGATCTGCTGCCGCTGTTTGCCGCGCGGCAAAACTTTTCCAACAAGGGCAGCTACGGCTTCACGGCGCTGATCGGCGGCTCGGAGCACTACCCCGGCGCGATCCGCCTGGCCGCGATGGCGAATGCCGCCATGCGCTGCGGCGCCGGTGTCGTACGGGTGGCGCTGCCGCGCAGCCTGTACCACGACCTGCTGCCGCTGATTCTGGAGAGCACCGTGTTCCCGCTCCCGGACGAGGGCGGTCAGATCGTCTTTGACGAGACGGAGGCGGAAACGCTGATTCAAAAATGCAGAACGGTCGCCATCGGCATGGGGATCGGCCTCGGCGAGGGTGCGGCCGCGCTGCTGCGCTGGCTGCTCAGTCACTTCACCGGTACGCTGATCGTGGACGCCGACGGACTGACGCTGCTCTCGCGCCTCGACCGTGCGCTGCTGCGCGGCGCCGCCTGCCGCCTCGTGCTGACGCCGCACCCCGGTGAGTTTGCGCGTCTGACAGGCTTAAGCACTGCCGAGGTCCTGAACGCGCCGATCGCGCAGGCGGAGGCTTACGCTCTCGACACCGGCGCGACCGTCTTATTAAAGGGTCCCACCACCGTCGTTACCGACGGCAGAGAGACCCGGCTTGTCGACACGGGCTGCGCCGGGATGGCGACGGCCGGCAGCGGCGACGTCCTCTCGGGGATCTTGGCGGCAATATGTGCCTGGGCGCCGGACGCCCTGACCGCAGCCGTGGCCGCGGCCTGGGTCAACGGCCGCGCCGGTGAGCTCGCGCAGCGCCGCTATGGCTCGATCACGATGCTCGCGTCCGACACAGCCGCGTGTATCCGCGAGGTGGTATCGGAGCTGGAAACTGAACAAGCTTGAGTTTTCAGCGTTGCCTTGCCTCTCCCCAGCCGCAAAGCGGCGCCTCGGGGGAGAGGTGTCACGCAGTGACGGAGAGGGGGCTGTGCGGTAGAGTCGCAATGCAGGTCCAACGCTGCCCGCCTTGCCGCGAATGCCATTCCCGGGCCTGCTTACGCGGCGGCCCGCCAATGGCGCGGCTGCGGTGCTGCCGGGCCCACTTCTTCCGCCACCGGCGGCGTGGGTCCGGCAGCCCTCTCAGGCGCTGTGCGCCAGCTCTCCCCTCTCGCGTTCGCTCGGGGGCGAGCCAAGTTTATTCCTCGATGCTGCCGCCCTGGGCAAGGAAGCGCCCGGTGAAGGTCTCTTTATGCTTGCTCTCGGTATAAAGGCCCTCGCGCATCAGTTCGATCTCCCGCTGCTCCCCGGCCAGGTTGACACGGGCGGCCGTCAGGATCTCGCGGGCGTCCCTGCGCGGGACGACGACCACGCCGTCGGCGTCGCCGACCAGGATATCGCCGGGCATTACGACCTGCCCGCCGCAGCAGACCGGCACGTTGATCTCGCCGGGGCCCTCGCGGTAGGGGCCGAGCGGCGTGACCGCCTTGGCAAACACCGGCAGCGCGCTGCCGCGGATGTCCTCGAGATCGCGCACGGCGCCGTTGACGATGAAGCCGCCGAGCTGCCGCAGCTCGGCATAGGCCAGCATCATGCCGCCGACCAGCGCGCGGTCGGTATAGCCCGCGCCGTCGACGACGATGATGTCGCCGGGCTGGGCATAGTCGAGCGCCATCTGCGCCGCGAGATTGTCCCCCGAGGGGACCTTCACGGTAAAGGCCGTACCGAGCAGGGTGGCCTCGTTAAAGGGGCGGATACCGCCGAACATGCAGGTCATCTTGCGCACCACATCGCCGATGTTGCTGCTGGGTATGCCGCGAAAGGCCTCGATCAACTCGTGCTCGGGACGCTCAAAGTTTACGATCATGCGAAAGCCGACTGCCATGGATTTGTCCTCCTGTATTCTTATACTGATCTCACAGCGAGGCGGCACAGTGCGTTCCGCCGTCAGATCAACATAAGAAAGACAAGGCCGGCGAGTGGCTTTGTCTATACGTTAAAAAAACGATGACCCTTGACTGCCGGTTTCGTAATCCTAACAGTCAAGGGTCATCCATGATTCTTGATATCTAACATCATTTTTAACCTCACTTTCCTTTATGTTAAACTGCAATACTGCTTTGCTCAACCGGCATTCACCATTCATCCAGCAATCTTTCCGGAACAGACAATTGGCCGGGAGCGTGAGCCTTGCAGCGCTGTGCCCTGCTGATGTCGTACAGGGCTATTCAATTGTACATGGGACTCATCCCTTTCTGGACATAGAATACCAGAAAGCGCGGCATTTTGCAATTCGCAGAACAGACGAAATCCGGTACCTATTTTTGGGCATAAGGCAGAAAAAGGGCCCGCGATCTTGACGCCGGCGTACTTTTCTGTTATATTGGATCTGTTGGGACTTGCTGTCGGGCCGCTGTGCCCGGCTTTTTTGCTGCCCATCCCGGCCCAGACAAAGTGATGACCCTTGACCGTCCGTTCCGAAGCTTACGACAGTCAAGGGTCATCTATGATTTTTATTATCTAACATCCTTGGATAACCTCTCTTTCTTCAGGCTGTGCCGCTTTGTTTTTTATCGCACTGCTGACAACCACACATCGACGCATCCCGTCATATCCCGTAAGTGGGACTCACTTTGGGTCAGGGCTTTAGAACAGCGGCTTTACAGATGTCCCGGTATTCCGGTCCGGGACGCGATCCATTTCCATTGGACTCATCCCTTTCTCTGGCTATACTATAGCAGGTTTTCCCCATATTATCAATTCGCAGAAAGCACGAAATCAAGACCGTAAAATTGGGCAAAAAAGAGAAGTTCTGGGCTGTGAACAGTAGGGGCGGCTACCAGCCGCCCGTGCGGCGGGAAATACTCGCAGAGACGCCGTCGGGCGAACTTGTGAAACAGCAAAACGAATTCGCCGCCCCTTTTCCGGAAATGCTTCTGTTGTACTGCTGGGCGGCTGATAGCCGCCCCTACGATACGAAACGGGACAAAACAATTTATAGACACTTATAGCTCATGACCGAGCCGTGTGTCGCGTTGGGCTCCTTTTTGGCTTTATAGTGGTCCGGGAAAGCGTCGATCAGCGAGGAGAGCTTCGAGTAGCCATAGGTGCGCGTATCGAAATCGGGCTTGGCGCGCTTGAGAAACTGCCCGGCCAGACTTGTCAGGGCATAGCCGTCGTCGTCCTGGAACTTGTCCCAGGCCGTGCGCAGCAGGGTGTGGATCTCGTCGATATCCTCGGCCTTGGCGACAGCCTCCTCCTCGGCGGCCTGGGCCTTGGTCTTGCGGGCCTTTTTGGCGCTCTTGGCCGGCTGGGCGGCTGTCTGTGCCTTGGGAGCGTTCTGCGCCTTGGCAGGGGCCGCGGCCTTCACCGGCGTGCCAAGGTTTTCGAGGAAGATAAACTCATCACAGCTCTTGCGGAAGGCCTCGGGCGTCTTTTTCTCGCCGACGCCGACCACATACACACCCTTTTCGCGCAGGTGAATGGCCAGCGGCGTATAGTCGCTGTCGCTTGCGACAATGACAAAGCCGTCATACATCCCGGTGTGCAACAGCTCCACGGTGTCGATCACGAGCGCCATATCGGTGGCGTTCTTGCCGGTGACATAGTCAAACTGCTGCTCGGGCTTGATGGCAAGGCGCTTGATCTCGCCCTCCCAGCGCTTTAAATTGTCTTTTTTCCAGTTGCCGTAGGCGCGCTTGACAACGATTCGCCCCAGGGTGTTGACCTCCTGGATCACAAGCTCGAGCTTGGCGAGCTGCGTGTTGTCGGCGTCGATCAGCATGGCGATCTTCTGCAAATTATCCATAAAGAATCCTTACTATTCTATTTCTGCCGCAACAGCGGCATGGCACAGTTTAACGTTTTCCGCCGCATCCGTCAAGATACAGTGTGATCAAAAATGTTTATAGATCTTCTTCTCCAGCGCGAAAATGCGGTCGGACACCTCGCCGGGGTTCATCTCCGCCAGGGTCTCGGCATAGATCTCCATGCGGCTGTCGATTTTGTCGATCTCGCTTAACAGCTCCGCCTCGGCACACATGGGCCGCACAGCCGCGCCAAACTCCGGTTCGCCGTGGTGGGAGAGGATCATATGCTGCAGCAGCATACTCTTCTCCTCGTCCAGAGCGAGCTCCGCGGCGACCGCCGCCGTCTCCTGCGCCCCCATGACCAGATGGCCCAGCAGCTGCCCGGCCGTGGAATAGTCCGTCACAAGGCCGAACTCGGAAAAGCTGAACTCGCGCTCCTTGGCAAAGTCGTGCAGCAGCGTGCCTGTCAGCAGCAGATCGCGGTCCACGGTCTCGCTGTATAAATCGGCCAGGAAATCCGCCAGACGCAGCATGTTCGAGGTGTGCATCAGCAGCCCCGCGAGAAAGCTGTGGTGGACGCTCTTGGCCGCCGGGATCGCGCGAAAGGCCTTCAGATGCCGCTCGAGCATCGTCCCGGCCACGGCGCGGTAGCCCTCGTCGTCCATCGAGGCGATCAGAGCGCGGATCTCCTCGAGGCGCGCATCGACGTCGATCGGCGCTGTCGGCAGCAGACGGGAGATATCATAGCGGTCATTCTCGTTCGGGAGACGTATCCTGTTCATCGTAAGCTGCAGACTGCCCCGATACAGCGAAACCTGGCCGCGCAGCTTGATGACCTTGCCCGCGTCGCTGCCGTCGACGGGGCCGCTGTAATCCCAGATCACGGCCTCGGCGCTGCCGCTGCAATCCGCGACGGTGCCGCTGAGATAGGGCTTGCCGCCCGCTGTGGTGCGGCTGGCTGCCGCTTTCAGAAGATAGAAGCCCTCGACCTCGTCGCCGACTGTCCAGTCGCAGATGTTTTTATCGTATTCCATGCTGTACTCCTTATAAGCAACAATCCATGATGAGCTATTATATCACGCCCCGGCCATTCTTCCAATACACAATTCCTTTCTGTTTTGATTGCATTTTTACTGAATGCATGGTATATTGTGGGGTAAAGGATCGGAAGGAGGTCATATCATGCTCGAGATCCGCAAAGTGACGATCCCCGAACTGTCCGACGAGCAGCGCAACCTTTACGTCTATCTGCCCGCGGCCGCTCGGCGTGAACCGCACCGCCGCTTTCCGGTGCTGTATATGTTTGACGGGCACAACGTCTTCTATGATTTGCACGCCACCTATGGCAGAAGCTGGCGGCTGGGCGATTATCTTGACCGTACGGATACGCCGCTGATCGTGGCCGCGATCGAGTGCAGCCATCTGCCCAACGCGCGCATCAGCGAATATGCCCCCTTCAGCTTCCGCGACAGTGAATTCGGTCAGGTGACCGGCCGCGGCCGCGAGACGATGGAGTGGATCGTAAACGTCATGAAACCTCTGGTCGACAGCAGCTATCCGACACTGCCCGACCGGGCAAACACCTTCATCGCCGGCAGTTCGATGGGCGGACTGATGAGCCTGTACGCCCTGTGCGCATACAACGCCGTCTTTTCCCGCTGCGCGGCGCTCTCCCCGTCGATCATCTTTGGCGAAAAGGCGCTGGATGCCTGTCTGCGGAATGCAGCGCTCTCCGACGGCGCTGTCGTGTACATGGATTACGGCGAGCAGGAGCTTGGCTTTGCCGATACCGCCGCGCGCTGGCGCAGTGTCAGCAGCCTGCTGCTGCGCAAAAACGTCCAGCTGACAGCGCGCATCGTCCCCGGCGGCACGCACTGCGAGGCCAGCTGGGAGCGGCAGGAGCCGTTCTTCATTCCTACGCTTTTGTATGGACTAACACTCTGAGAATATAGGAGGATTCCCCATGGAAATTCGGTATGACAAGTGGTACAGCGACGCTCTCGGCCGCGAGATGGAGCTGAAAACCTACGGTGAGAGCGGCAAGCCCGTACTCTGCATCCCCTGCCAGAACGGCCGGTTCTATGATTTTGAAAACTTCAAAATGCTCGACGCCTGGACCCCGTTCATTGAAGAAGGCAAGGTCTGGGTCATCACGGTCGATACGATCGACAGCGAGACCTGGTCGAACAAGAGCGGCAACCCCTATCTGCGCATCCGCCGGCACGAGCAGTGGGTACAATACCTGCTGAAAGAAGTCGTGCCCTATATCCACTCGCTGCAGCGCTCGCGCGGCCAGGCTGAGAGCGGCATCATGGCCTTCGGCTGCTCGCTGGGTGCGACGCACGCCACAAACCTCTACTTCCGCTTCCCCGAGACTTTTGACATGCTGCTGGCGCTCTCGGGCATTTACGATGCAGCCTACGGCTTCGACGGCTACATGGACGAGCTTGTGTATTATAACTCTCCGCTGCACTATCTGCCGAACATGCCGCTCGACCACGCATATATGGAGCTGTACCGGAAGAACAAGGCCGTCATCTGCGTCGGTCAGGGCAACTGGGAACTGCCGGATTCCACGCGCAGTCTCAAGAGCATTCTCGAAGATAAGGGCATTCCCGCCTGGGTCGACCTCTGGGGCTTCGACGTGACGCACGACTGGCCCTGGTGGTTCAAGCAGGTGGCCTACTTCGTGCCGAAATTCTTTGAGAGCGACGCTGCGGAGGACTCCGCCCCCAAGGCAGAGCGCAAAAGCAAAGCGGCCGACAAGCCCAAAACCGCCGACAAGCCCAAAGCGGCCGACAAGCCCAAAGCCGCCCGCAAAAGCCGCAGCAAGACAAAGGAGTAATCTCCCCTTCTCCTGAGAAAAAGGATCTGATCAATTGAAAAACCTTATCTTTATCTCCCCGAACTTTCCCTCGAACTACTGGCACTTCTGCCGCGAGGTGAAAAACAACGGCATGAACGTGCTGGGCATCGGTGATCAGCCCTATGACGAGCTGACCGACGAGCAGCGCGGCAGCATGACCGAGTATTACAAGGTCGACACGCTGATGGACTACGACCAGGTGTACCGCGCCGTGGCCTTCTTTGCGTTCAAATACGGCCGCATCGACTTTCTTGAATCCAACAACGAATTCTGGCTGGAGCAGGATGCCAAGCTGCGCGACGACTTCAACATCAAAAGCGGCTTCCGCACGTCGGATATGCCGCGCATCCGCTACAAGTCCGGCATGAAGGAATACTACCGGCGCGCCGGCATCCCCACAGCCCGCTGGCACATGGTGGACGACTTTGACCGCTGCCGCGCCTTCATCGACGAGGTCGGCTATCCGGTCATCGTCAAGCCCGATAACGGCGTCGGCGCCAACGACACCTGGAAGCTCAGCACCGACGTGCAGCTCAACGATTTCCTGGCGCGCTGGGACGAGCACACGCCCTATATCATGGAGGAGTTTATCGACGCCGAGGTCAACTCCTACGACGCGATCTACAATGCCGAGGGCGAACCGATCTTTGAGACCGGCAACGTCACACCGGACTCGATCATGGACATCGTCAACAACGACGGCAACAGCATCTATTATATCCGCAAGCGCCTGCCCGACGACATCCTGAAGGCCGGCCGCGCCACGGCCAAAGCCTTCGGCGTGAAGAGCCGCTTCATCCATTTTGAGTTCTTCCGGCTCAAGAGCGATCAGCACATCGGCAAAGCGGGCGACGTGGTGGCGCTTGAGGTGAACATGCGGCCCTCGGGCGGCTTCAGCCCCGACATGATGAACTTTGCACACAGCACCGACGTGTACAAGATCTGGGCGGACATGATGGCCTATGACAAGACCGATATGCCCCTTGGCAGTCACGCCTACTGTGCCTATGTCGGCCGCCGGGACGGCAAGCACTTCGTCATGGACCATGACTCACTGATGCAGAAATACGGCGAGAACATGTGTCTCGTCACGCGCATCCCGCAGGCGCTCTCTCCCGCCATGGGCGATATGGCCTATATGGCCGCCTTCTTCAGCCGCCGCGAGATGGACGAGTTCTACCGCGACGCGCTCGCTGAAGAGAACGTGATCGAAGTTCCCACTGAGGCGTAAATATCCAACAAAGCAAACGGCAGCTCATTTCTGAGCTGCCGTTTGCTTTGTATCTCATGGATTTTATGACATCGAATTGCTGGTGTAGTTCGGCGCTTCCTTGGTGATGTAGATATCGTGCGGATGGCTCTCGCGCAGACCGGCCGAGGTGATGCGGACAAACTGGCTCTTCGTGCGCAGCTCCTCGATGTTGTGCGCCCCACAGTAGCCCATGCCCGAGCGCAGGCCGCCCATCATCTGATAGATCGTGTCGCTGACGGCTCCCTTGTAAGGCACGCGGCCCTCGACGCCCTCGGGGACGAGCTTCTTGTTGTTCTCCTGGAAGTAGCGGTCCTTGCTGCCCTTGGCCATGGCGCCGAGACTGCCCATGCCGCGGTAGACCTTGAACTGGCGGCCCTGGAAGACCTCCATCTCGCCGGGGGCCTCCTCACAGCCGGCCAGCATCGAGCCCATCATCACGACGCGCCCGCCGGCGGCGATGGCCTTGGTGATGTCGCCGGAGTACTTGATGCCGCCGTCGGCAATCACGGGGATGCCATATTTGTCAGCCATGGCGGCACACTCGAGCACGGCGGTGATCTGCGGCACACCGATACCGGAGACGACACGGGTCGTGCAGATCGAGCCGGGGCCGATACCGACCTTGACGCAGTCCGCGCCCGCGCGGATCAGCGCCTCGGTGGCGGCGGCCGTGGCGACGTTGCCGGCGATCAGCTGGCAGTCGGGATAGGCCTCCTTGACCTCGCGGATCACGCGCATGATATTGGCCGAGTGGCCGTGGGCCGAGTCGAGCACCAGCGCGTCAACGCCGCTCTGCAGCAGCGCGCCGACACGGTCGAGCACGTCGCGCGTCACGCCGATGGCTGCAGCGCAGAGGAGGCGGCCCCTGTCGTCCTTGGCGGAGTTCGGATATTTCATGACCTTTTCAATATCCTTGATCGTGATGAGGCCCTTGAGGTGATAGTTCTCGTCCACGATCGGCAGCTTTTCGATGCGGTGCTGCTGCAGAATGGCCTTGGCCTCGTCGAGCGTGGTGCCCTCGCGCCCGGTGACCAGGCGGTCCTCATGGGTCATGACCTCGTCGATGCGGCGCTGCAGGTTGTCCTCGAACTTCATATCGCGGTTCGTGATGATGCCGATCAGCCGCCCGTCGGTGTCCACGATCGGCACGCCGGAGATGCGGAATTTGGCCATCAGCGCTTCGGCGTCGCCGAGCGTGTCGCCGGAATGCAGGAAGATCGGATTTGTGATGACGCCGTTTTCCGAACGCTTCACCAGATCGACCTGCTCGGCCTGCGCATCGATCGACATGTTCTTGTGAATGACGCCGATGCCGCCCTCACGTGCGACGGCGATCGCCATGCGGGACTCGGTGACGGTGTCCATGGCGGCGGACATGACCGGGACGTTCAGCCGGATCTTTTTCGTCAGCATCGTGGACAGATCCACGTCCGCCGGCAGCACGTCGCTTTCGGCCGGGACCAGCAGCACGTCGTCGAAGGTCAGGCCCTCGCCCACAAAACGGTTCGCAAAATCCATAAGTGCCTCCTTGATATGATAATTATTCCGGAGCGTTCTCCGGTTTGATTTCCGCTATTATAGCCATAGATTGCTGCATTTGTCAACGCCGGGACGCGTTTTTCCGCGGAAATCCTGTTTTCTTTTTTTAGCTGCCGTCCTTCCCAGCCTGATTGGAAAGTGTGCTCAAAAGATGCCTCCGCACCCGCACCATCTGTAGAGAGGCATCCCTTGATGCCTCCGTGCCAATCACGCAGCTTGTCTGTAGGGCGGGCTGAGGGCATCCCCCCTTGCGGAACACCTTCATACTGCGACTGTTTATTTCGTCGATTTCCGTGCCATTGCTTCCGGTACCCGCCGGAGACCCGCGCGGCCAACGGATAAAAACGCCGAGCGTCTGACTGAGAAGGGATTACCCCCCTCCCCCGCGTCCGGCAGCAGTAAAAAAATAGAAATACTGCGTAATCAGTCGGTTGCTTTTCGTTTTATACCGGGTTATAATCAACTTATATAAGTCAATTTTATTATCAGTGAGAACCGGATGATATCCCGCACTATGGAAATATAACTTTTCCGCTTTCCGCCGGAGCCGGTAATACGACCCGCGGCGGCTATGGCCACCGGGACTGAGGCCGGGTTGGCACTTTTCCCCGCCCAACGGATTGAGAAAACCTGAAAATAAAAAACCTGAGAGGAGAACACCACATGAAATCAGCCACTTCCTGGAAACCCCTGCGCAGAATCGTATCCCTGCTGTTTGCCATCGCCCTGTTTTTCGGCTGCCTTGCGGCCGCCGGAGGCGGCATCGCATACGCAGAGCAGAGCACTAAAGAGGACGAAATAGAGCGGCTGTCCGACGAAATCGAGCGGCTGCAGGCCGAGCTTGACCGCATAAAGGGCGACAGCTCCTCCCAGACAAAGGCCGGCGGGCATCAGCACACCTGGATCGCTGCGACCTTTACCCAGCCCCGGACCTGTGCGTCCTGCGGCGCAACAGACGGAAGCCCCGCCCCCGAGAGCACCGTTCCGACCGACGAAGACCTGAAATATATGGTTCAAAACAGCGGGTATCCGACGGTCTCGGATAAACATGTCAAGCTGAAACTGCCGGACGCCGGCAGCCGTCTGGACACGCCGTACCGGGCGAAAGTCAAGGCCTCTTTCAACGGCGGGCGCATCTATGTGATGCCGATTCCCCAGGCCGGAAACGGAAACCTGGGCACGATCAGTGACGGGACGGAAGTTATAATCATAGCCAAGAAGGGCGGTTTTGTGTTCTTTGTGGCTTATGACGGCAGAATGGGCTGGAACGGCGACGATTACTTCAGAAAGATATCTGCGACGACGGCGGCAACGTCTCGGAGCGAAAGCCCGTCCGGCGTGTACAGCTATCAGGAGCTTGTCAACCGCGTTGTCGCGTATGACCGATTCATCGAGATTCCGGAGGATTATGAAGTGCTGGACTCGAGCGTCATCCGCTATGTCCATGGCTCGCATCCGAACAGTGCTGCCGGCGGTATGTATCTTCGCAGAAGCCCCAGCGGAAACAACAACAGCATCCGCATTCTGCCTCCGCATACACCGGTAACGGTACTGGCCGTGCGCGGCAGTCTTGCAAAGAGCACCGGCTATGCGTTCGTTGAAACAGGAGACGGCGAGTATGGCTGGGTCAGTTTTCAGGCCAGCAAGGATATCGGCCTGTCAGAAACCAACGATTTCTGATCTGCCGTATCCATGCCGCGTTTATTGCGCCTGGACGGGAAACGCAGAGACAGCGGCCCGGTTTCCTGCACGCTGACCTCCAAGTTCATGCCGGGCACAGACACTACGTACAGCGAGCTCTCCGTTCCCGTGGAGAATTGCGTCGGCTTTACGCTGCGCTATGAGGTGACGAAAGTCAGCGCCGGAGACGGTCTCGGCGACAGATATATGTACGTCTATGACGGCCGTGCGTGGACGCTCTTGTCGACCTTCTCCTACAGCAGATACGGTGTAAGCTACGATTTCTTTACGTTTGACGAGCCGACGACGCTCCTTCGTTTTGCGACGCCCCGCATTCACCCCGACAAATCCCGCTTTATGATCGCACAGACACTGGAGGACGTCATCACTGCGGACTACTGTTACATTGCCCCCGAGGGCGATAGGAACGCGACCTGGGTCGTCCCGAATATTTACACCGAATCGAGACCCCATCCCGGCCCGCAGGATATGGCCGGCTGCAAGAGCGGTGTGTGGGTTCCGAATCCCGAAAGCTGGCTGGACGAGTATGAGACGAAATATGTCCGTGCTTCCAGAGGTCGGGCAGCGTATCTTCGCTATGCGCCGGATCTGGACTACGGATACTTCGACCTTGTCAAGGAAGGAACCGAGGTCACCATTTTAGCGCGCCAGGACGGCGCCTCGCTGGCCAAGGTCAGAGATGGCGTGGTCGGCTGGATCGGCTCGTCCCAGCTGGGCGATTATTAAGCAATATACAAATAGCGAGCGGCGGATTCGTCTTCGTGACGAATCCGCCGCAGCGTATTATCTGCAGTTTATTCCGCCGAAGGGTCCTGGTGGATCAGGGCCATCGTGGCGTTCATATAGTGCTCGTCACCCGTGACCTCGCGGATGACGTGGATCTGGGGCGGAAAATCGACACGGCGGCGGCCGTCGCCGAGGCGGATCTGCGCGAGCGCGCGGTCGGACCAGAAGGGGTAGACGTCGATCTCGAAATACAGCCCGTCATGGCTGAGACAAAAACGCGTCTTACGGATCTGGCGGCGCGTGGTGTCGGCGTCCATGAGGAGCTGGAGATACTCGCCCTCGCGCAGGCGGCGCTCGGTCTCGATCCACTTCTGTCCGGCGCGGTGCTTGATGGTCTTATAGTAGAGATAATAGCCGTCCACGCCGCGCTGGCGCACGCGCACCTCGTCGCCGTTGTCGGATTTGAGATAGGTCTGGATGATCTCGACGCGGCGGCAGTTGGGCTGACTCTCGAGCCAGGTGATATCGGGGTACTCGATCAGGTATTTGCGGTCCACGGCCAGCGGCTGCGGTTCGCCCAGCAGCGAAGCGATCTCACCGATCAGGTTTTTCATCTTCTCGTTGAAATCCACATCGTTGCCGATGACGCGAAGGTGCGGGTGCCCGGTCCAGGCGGCGATGATCTTGTCGTCAATGGCCCTGGCCTGGGCGGGCGTCTCGATACGGGCGCCGTTATTTGCAAGCGTGTAGAACTCCTCGGCCCCCTTGGCCGCGGTGTTCAGATGGAAGATGCCGTCGTAGTCGTCGCGCAGCTGCACCTCGGTCTTGCCGACGCCGGCGAGCACACGGACAAACTCCTCCTCGGTCATATAGGCCTTGTTGTCCATGGCGCCGCGGTCACAAACGATCAGGATATGCTCGCCGGGCATCGTGTTGGCCGCACGGCGGAAAACCTGCTCCTTGTCGAGCTGCAGGCGCATCTGGCAGTGCTGATAATCCTCGTTCGTGCCGCAGGTCCAGGGGGCAACCCCGCCCGAGATCAGCTCGGTGGCCGTCTCCGGGATAAAAAGCACCGTATAGCCCTTGGCGGTAAAGGCGTTCTGGATCCAGCTGAGCGCCGTGGTCTTGCCGGCGCAGGGGCCGCCGGTGATAACGATCTTGGTGATTTCCTTCATGGCAACTGTCCTCCCGTTGCGAATACTGTCTATTGAAAGTGCGTTTTGTCAGGCTATCCTGCCTCGCCCCAGCCGCGCAGCGGCGTCCCGGGGGAGAGGTGTCACAAAGTGACGGAGAGGGGCTGTGATGCAGCTGTGCATGTCCGCGGAGGCATCTGGGGAAACGGGACCTTCCCGCTGCCGGTGGCAGAGGAAGGGAAGGTTCCGTTTCCGTAGCCGCGCCTTTGGCGGGCCGTCGCGTAAGCAGGCCCGGGAAAGGCATTCGCGGCAAGGCGGCCTGCCTCCCTACGCGCGGCCCACTTCTTCTGTCACCGGCGACGTGGGCTCGGCCAGCCCCTCTCAGGCGCTGCGCGCCAGCTCCCCCCTCGCCTAACGGCGGGGGCGAGCCAAGTCTCAGGCGCTGCGCTCGTTTTCCCTGTTTGATCTATCCTTATGTATTATACTGTTTTTCTGCCCGCCCGTCAATGAAGACGGATTTACAAGCGGCGTTTTTTGTTGTATATTATCGTTAACTGTTGCAAAATGAGAGGATTACGTATGATATATCAGCTTACTGTCCCCTGCCTGCTCGGGCTTGAGGCGCCGATCGCCGACGAGCTGCGGCGTCTGGGACTGGACAACGTGGCGGCGGAAAATGGCCGTGTCAATTTTACCGGCGGCGCCGAGGCCATTGCCAAGGCCAACGTCAACCTGCGCGTGGGAGAGCGCGTGCTGCTGGAGCTCGGCCGTTTTCAGGCGCTGAGCTTTGACGAACTCTTCGAGGGCACCCGCGCCCTGCCCTGGGAGAGCATCATCCCCAAGGACGGCGCCTTCCCGGTCAAGGGCTACAGTCTCAACTCGAAGCTCTTCTCGGTGTCCGACTGCCAGAGTATCATCAAAAAGGCCATTGTCGAGCGGCTGAAAGCCGTCTATCACGTCGGCTGGTTCCAGGAGACCGGTGCGAGCTATCAGGTGCAGTTTTCAATCATGAAGGACCAGGTCTCGCTGTGCATCGACACTTCGGGCGATGGGCTGCACAAGCGCGGCTACCGCCCGGCCCACAACGCCGCCCCCCTCAAGGAGACCATGGCCGCCGCGATGGTGAAATTCTCGCGCTACCGCGGGCGGGACGATTTCTGTGATCCCTTCTGCGGCAGCGGCACGATCCCGATTGAGGCCGCGCTGATCGCCAAAAACCGCGCCCCGGGCTTGAACCGGCGCTTTCGCTGCATGGATTGGAGCATCGTCCCCGCGCGCACCTGGGACGATGTGCGCGCGGCCGCCCGTGCCGCCGAATTTCATGGCGACTACCGTATCATCGGCAGCGACATCGACGCCGCTGCGATCGAGATGGCCCGCGCCAACGCCGTGCGCGCCGGTGTGGACGATGTCGTGCGCTTTGAGGTGGCCGACGCCACGGTCTTCAACCGCGCGACCGAGCGCGGCGTGATCGTCACGAATCCCCCCTACGGCGAGCGGATCATGGAGAAGGCCGAGGCCGAGCGGCTCTACCGCGAGTTTGGCCAGGCCTGGCGCGAGAGCAAAAACTGGCAGCTGTATCTGCTCAGCTCCCACACCGAGTTCGAGCGCTGCTTCGGCAAACCGGCCGATAAAAAACGCAAGCTCTACAACGGCATGATCAAGTGCGATCTGTTCATGTATTTTAAATAGAAAAATAAGGGTGGATTCACGGCAAAAAGCCTTCCCCTCGCAGGGGAAGCCATGTCCGCAAATCCAACTTTTCCGGATTAACCAGATACATATAGACAGCTATAGAGGGAAAAAGCGAGGAATCGTTATGAAGCATCTCTTTATCGTCAACCCCGTCGCCGGCGGGAGCGATCATACCGCTGAAGTCGAGGCGCGGGTCCGCGCGGCCTTTGCCGGACGGGACGAGCCCTGGGAGGTCTACCGCACAACGGCACCGATGGACGCCGTCGGGCGCATCCGGCAGGAGACCGCCCTCGGCGGCGAGCTGCGCGTCTACGCCTGCGGCGGCGACGGCACCTTCAACGAGTGCGTAAACGCCTGCGCCAGACTCCCGCGGGTGGCCGTGGCCCCGCTGCCCACCGGCACGGGCAACGACTTCTGCCGGATGTTCGGCGATGAGGCCGACACCTTCCGCGATCTCGACGCGCTGCTGCGCGGCCGGGTCGTGCCGATCGACCTGATCGACTGCAACGGGCGCATGAGCGCCAATATCTGCTCGGTCGGGATCGACGCGCGCATCGGCACCGACGTCCACAAATACAGCAGGATCCCGCTGATCGGCGGCGCGACCGGCTATATCACCAGCCTGATCGTGAACGTCTTCAAGGGGATCGCCACCGACATGCATATCACGGCCCCCGGCTTTACGGGCGACGGGAAGTATACGCTGGTGTGCGCCTGCAACGGGCGCTACTACGGCGGCGGCTTCAATCCCAGCCGCGACGCCCGCCCCGACGACGGCGAGCTTGACATCTTCATCGTCGAAAAAGTCAACGTCGTTAAGGTCGCACAGTTGATCGGCAAGTATGCCTCTGGCCGCTCCGATGAGATCGGGCGCTATATCCACCATGTCAAAGGCCGCGAGCTCACGATCGAGCTTGAGCGCGAGGACGTTATCAACATCGACGGCGAGGCTATGAACGCCTCCCGCATCCAGATGCGCCTGCTCCCCCACGCGCTGAACCTGCTGATTCCGGACACGCTGCACTTTTTTGACAGCGCCGACAGGAAACTTGTCACAAATTGTTTATAAAATTCTCCGCAATTTTTGCCATTAAGGGCTTGCAAAATTGAAAAAAAGTGGTATGATACACGGTGTTAGCACTCAGCGAATTTGAGTGCTAACACCGTGAAACATTGTATTAACTTATTGGAGGTATATAGAATGAAGCTCAGACCTTTGGCAGACAGAGTTGTTCTCAAGCAGAACAAAGCGGAAGAGCGCACCGCTTCCGGTATTTTCCTGACCTCCTCGGCGCAGGAGAAGCCCGAGGTTTACGAAGTTGTCGAAGTCGGCCCCGGCGGGCTGGTGGACGGCAACGAAGTAAAGATGGTCGTTACCGCCGGTCAGCACGTGCTGGTCGGCAAATACAGCGGCAGCAAGTACAAGCTCGGCGACGAGGAGTTCACCGTCGTCCGTCAGAGCGACATCATGGCCGTTGTGGAAGACTAAAGGAGGATTTGAATTATGGCAAAGCAGATTATTTTCGGTGAAGAGGCCCGCAAGGCCATCGAGCGCGGCGTCAACCAGCTGGCCGACACCGTGAAGATCACCCTCGGCCCCAAGGGCCGCAATGTGGTGCTGGACAAGAAGTTCGGCTCCCCGCTGATCACCAACGACGGCGTCACGATCGCCAAGGAGATCGAGCTTGAGGACGCATTTGAGAACATGGGCGCCCAGCTTGTAAAGGAAGTTGCCACAAAGACCAACGATGCTGCCGGCGATGGTACCACCACTGCCACACTGCTTGCACAGGCTCTTATCCGTGAGGGCATGAAGAATATCGCTGCAGGTGCCAACCCCATGGTAGTCAAGAAGGGCATGGCAAAGGCTGTTGATTCCGCTGTTGAGGCTATCAAGGCAAATTCCCGCAAGGTAGAAGGCTCTGCTGATATCGAAAGAGTTGCCACCGTTTCCTCCGCTGATGAGAATGTGGGCAAGCTCATTGCAGAAGCTATGGAAAAGGTAACATCCGACGGTGTTATCACCATAGAGGAATCCAAGACAGCAGAGACATACTCTGAAGTCGTTGAGGGTATGCAGTTCGACAGGGGCTACATCACCCCCTATATGGTAACAGATACCGACAAGATGGAAGCTGTTATAGATGACGCTTACATCCTTATCACCGACAAGAAGATATCCTCCATACAGGAGATACTTCCCCTCCTGGAGCAGATAGTACAGAGCGGCAAGAAGCTGGTCATCATCGCTGAGGACATCGAGGGCGAGGCACTCTCCACCCTTATCGTTAACAAGCTCAGAGGTACATTCACCTGTGTTGCTGTCAAGGCTCCCGGCTTTGGCGACAGAAGGAAGGAAATGCTCCGTGATATCGCTATCCTCACAGGCGGCGAGGTCATCTCCGAAGAAATAGGTCTTGAGCTCAAGGATACACAGGTATCTCAGCTTGGCCGTGCAAAGCAGGTAAAGGTAACAAAGGAAAATACCATCATCGTTGACGGTGCAGGCGACAAGGCTGCTATCAAGGACAGGATCAACCAGATCAAGGCTCAGGAAGAGGTCACCACTTCCGACTTTGACAAGGAAAAGCTTCAGGAAAGGCTTGCAAAGCTCTCCGGCGGCGTAGCTGTCATCAAGGTAGGGGCTGCGACTGAGGTCGAGATGGAGGAAAAGCAGCTCAGGATTGGGGATGCTCTTGGTGCTACAAAGGCCGCGGTTGAGGGAGGCATA
>ODAI010265270.1_pt1 | contig 35246 bp, 33 predicted proteins | sample 1539321 | NCBI WGS metagenome assembly ODAI01 (sample SAMN02144231, study PRJEB22623) | gut metagenome | biome: sheep rumen | host: Ovis aries | place: New Zealand
CAGCGGCTGGGGATTGCACAGGCACTTATAAACCGACCAGAGGTGCTGATTATGGATGAACCGACTGCTGGACTTGATCCCAGGGAACGTGTTCGCTTTCGTAACCTAATAGAGGATATTGGAAAGGATAATATTGTTCTTTTGTCAACGCATATCGTTTCGGATATAGAACATATTGCGGACAGGGTGATCATGATGAAGTCAGGGCAGATCATTTGGCAAGGTAAGTGGAGTGAGGATGACGGCAGTTTGGAAGATTTCTATATGAAGGAATTTGATGAAGGGGGAGCGGATAATGTGTAATAGTAATGGTGGCGTGTTTGGAGAACTTGTAAAGTACGAGTTAAAGAAGATTTTTATAAACAAAGTGACAATCATTGCGCTCATCTTAAGCACATGTCTATTGGCAGGAACTTCGTTGATCGAGTATATTTTCATAAGCCCTGAAGACAGATATATTGCAAAACGAGAGGGTGAGATTGAAGGCAGGTTTATAGATGATAAACTGATAGACGATGTCGCCGATACGGCAACACAATTTGGCAGTCTCACAGAGATTCCGGGAGATAATACATACAGTCACATAGGAAGCTATATGAACCGTGCTTTGGGCACATATATGAATATCGAAGGAATCAGCGGAGAGTATGAACTTTCCGAACTGACTGAGGAACAGTTCTACAGGACGAGGGAAAGCATACTTGAATATCTGTATGATTACTTTTGTTTGAGTGATGCAGAAAAGGAATACTGGACTTCAAAGGAGGCGAAGATTCCAAAGCCCTTTGTGTGGAAAACAAATTATGGCTTGTATTCAATGCGTGCGAATATCTCTGCTTCTATAACGCTTGCGATATTCTTGATCGGGATCTGTCTGTCTGGGGTATATGCCGGAGAACTGAGCCATCGAACGGAGGACTTGATCCTTTGTACAAAAACAGGCAAAGAAACGATAGCAGCAGCAAAGTTGATCTCAGGAGGCCTTTTTTCTGCCGTAGTGGGAGGGATATTGTTTATTGCCGTAAACTCTCCTCATGTCATTTTTAATGGGTTCAACGGCTGGGATACTGCATGTCAGCTTATCATTCCATTTACGTCCTACCCATATACATCAGGGAAGATGGTGCTTGTTTGTTTTGGGGTCTATATGTTGGCTTCGGTATTGGCGGGTGCAATTGCTATGTTTCTGTCCTGTGTTCTAAAGAATATGGTGGCATCTGCAGGAGTTATCTGTGGAACTGTGTTTGTTGATCTGTTCTTTACAATCCCACACAGGTTCCGTGTTCTTTCGCAGATGCGATTTCTTACTCCGATACAGGTTCTTATCAATGGCTCCATGACGGATCCGAGGCTTGTTCATATAGGTGAGCATTTTTGGGGGACATATCAGACCGCTGCAATTCTCTATGTTGTTCTGATCTGCGTGTTCTGCATGTTGACATACCAGGCTTATATGAGAGTGAAGCGATAATAGATGGAGCAAAAATATAGGTAAGAAGTAACAATGTACTTACAGGTGAAAGATGATCCCTGCCTTTAATTCTATTAGTATATTGGTTGGTAGAATTATAATATATAAGAAATGAAAACAGCGGGAAAATTCTCCGTCACTCGATGGACCAGAGTCTTTCGATCAGACAGAAATAATTATGTAATACTGAGATATATAGATTATAAAACTGTATTCAAAAAAAGTCAATTGTATGATAATATCAAATTTTATAAAGAAAATTAAAAAGTAATGCGGAGTTTGTGAGCGGTTAGCTGAGATTTTCTTCTTCTGATTCAGTCCTTTCCGTTTATGGATGCCTGTGATATAATAATAGAAGAGAAACTTTCAAAAGACGAAATTAGGAGGAGCAAATGCATTTATCTTCAATCTTTAAAGAATATGGTATTGAAATAGAACAGACAAAAATTGTGCGTCATCCGCTAAATAAAGAGGATGTTAGGAAGGCATATACAGAAAATATGATCGAAGCATATCAAGCAGCACAATCAAAGAATTGCTTTGATAATTGTAAGTATATTGCGTCATTTATAGGAACAAATAAAACAGAAGCATTGTTTATAGGGCTATATGAAATAGTTGATTCAATTACAGGACCGGCTGTTAAAGAAAAGATGCCGGAAGGATATCCATATCCTGAACACTTTGATGAAAACCATATGTATTATGTCATGAAAAAGCTGGATGCTATGAGTGACTTAATAGACAAACTGGTTATTGAATGGGGAAAATCCACATTGTCATGGTATCAGTGGGCATCCACTGATAAGGAAGTATTATCAATTTCTAATCGGAATGAAGAAGAATTTCCGGGATATGAAGAATTAATTGTTTCATATTCTGTGTTAGGAGATCTTGTGGATAGGAAAGACAGATATAAAAAATGGATAGAAGCACTTTCTAATGTCAATGGGATATATTTGATATGTGATACCAAACGGAATAAGCAATATATCGGTTCGACATATAATAACATGGGAATATTGGGGAGATGGACTGAGTATTATAAAACACATCATGGAGGCGATGAAGGAATAAAGGAACATTTAAAGAAATATCCTGATGCATTTTATGATTTTCAGTTCACATTACTTCGAATTTTACCAAAGAATATTTCTGATAAAGAAGCCACGAGTGTTGAAAGTTTATATAAAAATAAGTTATGTACTAGGAATGAAGAATATGGATTAAATAGAAATTAGAAGGAAGTAGTATTTAGGGGATGTTTTCAATGGGTACAACAAATGTGAGGAAAGGCATGTGTTATTTTGTCTGATACAAAATATATTGTCCTTTTTACATTTGTGTTCATGATGGGATAAAGCAAATCGAAGGTTGAATGTGCGGTTTAAGAAGAGACCCGGTGCCATGATTCAAAAATAGAGCAAGCAGAGGTGCCACAGATTATGTTTAGAAATATAGAATGGCTGTTTTTTGATGTTGGTTCTACGTTGATAAATGAAGAAAAAGTTTATAAGCATATATTTTATGATATTGCTGATGCAACGGGAGAATCCTACGAGAAAATATATGATATGGCAATTCGTTTCTACAAAGAAAATAAAAAAGGTGACTTAGAGCTTGCCAAAATGTATGGTATTCCGGCGCTAAACAGGTATTTGGAAGAGGAAGAACTTTATTCAGATGCGATGGAATGCTTAGAAATTTTAAGAGAGAAATATAAAATTGGTGTGATTGCGAATCAATCTTTTGGAACGGCAAGCCGTTTGGAGCAACATGGAATATTGAAATATGTGGATTTGGTAGTCGCATCTGCAGAAGAAGGTGTGTCTAAGCCAAATCCAAAGATTTTTCAGATTGCATTAGAGCGAAGCGGCTGCAAGCCGGAAAATGCAGTTATGATTGGAGATAGAATAGATAATGACATTGTGCCTGCCAAGAGAATTGGGATGCATACCGTGTGGATTAAACAAGGATTTGGCGGATTGTGGAGAATCAATGAAGAAGAAATGCCGGAGAAGGAAGTAAATCATTTATCAGAGTTAAAGAGACTCTTTTTATGTTGATGGTTTCATTGTTAGTAGTGCGTACATATCTTTGACTATGGCAACCTATGGTTGCAAAAAAGAACTGAAGCTGTCTGAAAAAATTTTGGAGTTACGGAAGGCGAATGGAATGACCCAAGAAGAGCTTGCGGAAAAATGCAATGTAAGCAGGCAATCCATATCCAAGTGGGAAGCGGAAGTTTCATTGCTACTTAGATATTTATGCTTTAAAGTGTTTAAGGATGATGAAACAAAAGAATTACTTGAAGCAAATAATGTAACACAATTATCACTATAATTAACAAAAATGTATAGGAAATAAGTTAAAGAAAACATTAGAGAAGGAAGGGTTCGTTATGGCAAATACAGTATGGGGCATACATACAATGAATGATAATTTGTTTTTGAATAACGATGTTATAGCCATTGGCTGGAAAGTATTCGGCAATCTTTCTGTATTGGATGCAACACGTGAGGCTTTTAAGTCACATTATGAGAAAAGTTATCCGAATGCCAAGAAAGGTAGCATTGCAACCTGTGCTGGTATGCTATTTCGTTTTATGCATGAAGTGAAAATTGGAGATTATGTTGTGTTTCCTTCCAAAATTGACCGCAAGATTAATATTGGAGTCATAGAAGGAGAATATGAGTACATTCCTTCGTCGGATGAGTATGTGCAACAACGAAAAGTAAAATGGCTCAAGCATTTGCCGCGAACAGTCTTTTCGCAAGGAGCATTGTATGAGGTAGGAGCGGCATTAGCATTTTTTATAGTGAAAAATTATGCAGATGAATTTTTGGCTGCAATTGATAAGAATTTTGCGAAAGAATCTGTAGAGGAAGATGAAACTGTAGCAGCGACTGCGGATGAAATCATCGAAAGTACCAAGGATTTTATTTTAAAAGAATTAAGCAAAAATCTGAAGGGATATGACTTGGAGGATTTTATAGCGGATCTGCTACAGGCAATGGGTTATCGTACAATTGTTTCTGCGCATGGTGGAGATAGTGGAATAGACATCGTCGCATATAAGGACGAGCTTCCGCCACGTATTATGGTACAGGTAAAGAGTCAGGATAGTGATATTAAGGAATCTACTATTCAGTCCTTAAAAGGTGCAATGCGCGAGGGTGATTATGGCTTGTTTGTAACTCTTTCTAATTACACAAAGAATGCTCAGAAGTATCTCGAAAGCACACCGATTATTCGTGGGATAAATGGTACCGAGCTGGTGGAATTGATTTTAAAGTATTATGATAAATTGAGTGAAAAGTACCGCAAGATGATTCCTTTGAAGATGGTATATATTCCGGTGGCGAAAGAAGTTTAGTTGACATATTAGTATTGGCTGAGTATAAAGGCAATAAAGAAGAGTTGAAGAACAAATTACGAACGAATGGACTCATAAATCGTAATACTATAGGATGCGATAGAATAGATTTATGGAGTTCATATGTAGATGTTGAACAAGGTCCTTAAGATCCCTACTATTCAATTCAGATTATAAAAAATGAATATGTTCTTTGCTGTGTGCATCTACCATCAGATTTGCATGGTGATTATAGCGAAGAAAGATTTGGAATAATCCAACAAATGATGCAAGAAATTCAGAAAACAGAAGAAAGCGTACGAACTAAAAAAACAATCATTATTGGAGATATGAATGAGATGCCTTATGCCAAGGGGTGTTTAAATGCGAATGCAATGCATGGTTTGCCAGTATTAGACACAATGGATAAGGATACCCGGAAAGTAAGTAAAACACCATATAGTGAGAGTGAACTGTACAATGCAGGAATTGTCGATGTATCTTATCGATATGACAAAATGTATGTTGTGCGGCCGCAGTGTTTTATCCCGATCATAACGCTCCTCAGAAATGCGGCATTGAATGCGTTGCAGTATAAGCAGGAGTTGGCGGTGGTGAGAAATCAAGATATTGATATTTCCAATTTTGAAGATAATCTGATGAAGTTTAAGAATGATTTCAGCCGCAATTATGATATTGCACATTCACATTTTGACAAGGCGATTGAAGAGATTGATAAGACGATCCAGCATCTGGAAAAGGTGAAGAAGGAACTACAGGGATCGGACAATCAGCTTAGAATCGCAAATAATAAGGTGGATGAGGTCAGTGTAAAGAAGCTGACGAAGGATAATCCTACCATGCAGGCGAAGTTTGAAAGATTAAGAAGGGAATAGACTATTGCCTTTTAACCGGGGATATGCTTATTTTGTGGAAAAGGTGCGGGAATATCAGGCAAATGGTGTGGAATTAGATGATGCTCTGACCCATGCCATGGAAGACTGTGTTTCAGAGCATATATTGGAGGAGTTTTTCAAGACCAGAGGAGACGAGGTGAGGAAGGTCATGCATTTTGATATGACATGGGAGCGCAGAGAAGGGCTGATCAGAGAGGAAGAGCGTGCGGAAGGGCGTATAGAAGGACGCGCGGAAGGACGGAGTGAAGGGGAGACGATTAACTTGATTCGATTAGTCCAGCACAAACTGAAACGAGGGAAAACCCTGCCTAAAATTGCTGACGAGATGGAGGAGACAGAGGAAGCTGTGAGGCCGATTGTGGAGGCTGTACAGGCGAAGGATGTTGACTGTCCGGCAGAGGAGATTTTTGCGCATCTAAAATAGTTCTTGCGCCATTCCTTTTCTTGCATTACAATAGTACTCGGCAGTGTCAAACTTTTGACAATGCCTGTATCTGGCAATGCAGGAAAGGGGATTTTATCTTATGAGAGAAAGCGGTATTTTATTTCCCATTTTTTCGATCCCGTCGAAGTTCGGAATCGGAAGTTTTTCCAGGGAAGCATATGAGTTTGTGGATTTTCTGAATGGATCGGGACAGGGCTTCTGGCAGATTCTGCCCATGGGGCCTACAGGGTATGGAAACTCGCCCTATCAGCCTGTTTCTTCCTTTGCGGGGAATCCTTATTTTATTTCATTGGAGACTTTGATCGAGGAAGGGCTGCTCACATGGGACGAGGTGAACGGCGTGTCCTTCGGAAACCAGGTGGAGGCTGTGGATTACGGAGCACTCTATGAGAATCGTGGGAAGGTGTTGAAGATCGCCCACGAGCGTTTCTGCGAGCGATTGAAGAAGTCAAAGGATGAATCGGCATCTCAGACAGATAAGGACGAGGCGAAGGCATATCAGGCTTATAAGATGAAAGAAGCTTTCTGGCTGGAAGACTACGCGCTGTTTACGGCGATCAAGTCTGAGCAGGGCGGCAGGTCCTGGCTGGACTGGGAAGATGAGGACTTAAAGAAGAGAAAAGCTTCTGCACTGAAAGATGCGGAGAAGCGTCTGGCGGATGAAATCGACTATATTATTTTCACGCAGTATGAGTTTGACAAGCAGTGGGGAAAGCTTCGTGCATACGCCAAGAGTAAGAATGTGAAGATCATCGGGGACCTGCCGTTTTATGTGGCGCTGGATTCCGCAGATGCGTGGTCTCATCCGGAGGCGTTTCAGATGGATAAGGATCTGGTGCCGAAGGTGGTGGCGGGATGTCCGCCGGATGCGTTTTCTCATACCGGTCAGCTCTGGGGTAATCCGATTTATGACTGGAAGGCCATGAAGAAAAATGAGTATGAATGGTGGGTGCAGAGAATCGAGCGTAACTATGAATTCTATGATGTGATCCGGATCGATCATTTCCACGGGTTCTGTGATTATTGGGCAGTGCCTTACGGGGACAAGACGGCGGAGAAGGGTAAGCTGGAGAAAGGTCCCGGTATGGACTTCTTCAACGTGCTGAAGAGTAAAGTGAAGGAGCTGCAGAACAGCAAGAAGCTGGGGATCATTGCGGAGGATCTGGGAAACAACACGCCGGAGAACGAGAAGCTTCTGGAGGATACCGGATTTCCGGGCATGAAGGTGCTGCAGTACGGTTTCACCAGCTGGGACAGCTATTATGTGAATCACAGACATATCCGGAATTGTGTGGTGTATACGGGGACGCATGACAATACCACTTCCATGGCATGGATTCAGGAGATCAATGACGGGGAGCGGGACTTTGTGAGACGGTATATCAATTCGCAGAATACGGACTACGGTCAGTTTGTTTGGGACTTCATCCGGGAGGCGTACCGTTCTGTGGCGGATCTGTGTATTGTGCCTTTGCAGGATTATCTGTGTAAGGGCAAAGAAGCCCGGATCAACACACCGGGTACCGGCGAGGGGAACTGGCAGTGGAGACTGCAGCCGAACTTCCTGTCAAAGGATCTGGAGCGGAGCATCCGAGGATTGTCGGAGCTCTACAGCAGGATTCCGAAGGCGGAGCCGGAAGAATGACAGATAGTATTTGAGGGGGAGCAATAAAGCAAATTTTAGATTTGTTTTATTGCTTTCCCCTTTTTTGTGGTATAAGATAGTACTGTTATGCTGGATAGAGAATTGACCGAATCAAGGACAGGTGGGAAAAAATGGTAAAAAAACTTTTAAGTCAGGTAAAACAATACAAAACAGCATCGCTTATGACACCGGTGTTCATGGTGCTGGAGGTACTCATGGAGACGCTGATCCCGTATCTCATGGCGAGTATGATCGACAAGGGAATCGAGAACGGAGATCTTCCGTACATATTTAAGATCGGTGGGATGATGCTGGTGTTGGCGGCGATCGGTCTGTGGGCCGGTATTATGGGCGGTAAATATGGTGCCAAGGCGTCTACCGGTTTCGGTAAAAATTTGAGAGAGGCAATGTATCGGAATATACAGACGTTTTCTTTTTCCAACATTGATAAGTTCTCTACCGCAGGTCTGGTGACGCGTCTGACCACGGATGTGACGAATATTCAGAATGCGTATCAGATGATCCTGCGTATGTGCGTGCGGGCGCCGATCAGTCTGATCTGCGCTATGGGCATGGCTTTCTTCATCAATGCCAGAGTGGCAAGTATCTATCTTGTGGCCGTAGTCCTGCTGGCAGGATGCATGGCGCTGATCATGCGTTTTACTATGAAGTATTTCACGCAGGTGTTTGAGAAGTACGATGAGCTGAATGCCAGCGTGCAGGAAAATGTGACGGCGCAGCGTGTGGTAAAAGCCTTTGTGCGGGAAGATTATGAGATCGATAAGTTTCACAAAGCCAGCGGCAATATCTATAAGATGTTCGTGAAGGCGGAGGGCATCATGGCGTTTGTGGCGCCGCTCATGCAGTTTACGGTTTACAGTTGTATCCTGTTGATCAGCTGGGTGGGCGCGAAGATGATCGTGGGGAGCGAGCTGACTACAGGTGAGCTGACCAGTCTCCTGAGTTACTGCATGAATATTTTGATGAATCTGATGATGCTTTCTATTGTGTTTGTCATGATCACAATGAGTTTTGCCAGTGGCAGGCGTATCTGTGAGGTGCTGGATGAGGAGCCGGGGCTGAAGAATCCCGAGGAGCCGTTAACAGAGGTGAAGGACGGCAGCATTCGGTTTGAAAATGTGACGTTCCGCTATAATGTGAACAGTGAGAGTCCTGTGCTGGATCACATCAATCTGGACATCAAGGCGGGGGAGACGATCGGAATCTTAGGAGGAACCGGAAGCTCCAAGACCAGTCTGGTGAACCTGATCAGCAGACTGTACGACGTGTCGGAAGGCGCTGTCTATGTAGGCGGCGTGGATGTGCGGAAGTATGATATGGAGACGTTGAGAAATGAGGTCTCTGTGGTGCTGCAGAAGAATGTGCTGTTCTCAGGAACAATCCTGGAGAACCTGCGCTGGGGGGATGAGAATGCCACGGAGGAAGACTGTAAGCGGGTATGCAGGCTGGCCTGTGCGGATGAGTTTATCGAGCAGATGCCGCAAAAATACAATACTTATATTGAACAGGGCGGTTCCAATGTGTCCGGCGGTCAGAAACAGAGACTCTGTATTGCCAGGGCGCTCTTAAAGAAGCCGAAGATATTGATCCTGGACGACAGCACCAGTGCGGTGGATACGGCGACGGATGCGAAGATCCGGCAGGCGTTTGCCACAGAGATTCCTGGCACAACGAAGCTGATCATTGCGCAGCGCATCTCCAGTATTCAGGATGCGGACCGGATCATTGTACTGGACAGCGGGCGAGTGGATGCGGTAGGCACGCATGAGGAACTTTTGGCAGGAAATATGATCTACAGGGAAGTATATGAGGCGCAGACCGGTGGAAGCGGAGATTTTGATGAGAACGGTTCGGCTGCATCGGATGGCAGGAACGGTGCGAAGGGAGGCGAGGCATAATGGCACAGGAGAGAGTTGCAAAAGTTCCGTCCGGCGGGCCGGGCAGGAGAATGGCCATGGGTGCCGGCGGCCCGAAGATTGAAAATCCCGGAAAAGTATTTGCCAGGATCATGGGATACGTGATGAAAAATTATGCGGTCCAATATGGCATCGTATTGGCCTGCATCGTAGGCAGTGTGTTGGCCAATGTGCAGGGAACCATGTTTTTAAAGACTTTGATCGATGACTATATCAAGCCAATGTTGACGCAGAGCGTGCCGGATTTCACGCCGCTTTTGCAGGCGATGGGACATGTGGCAGGGTTTTATCTGATTGGTATTCTGTGCTCTTTCACGCAGATGCGGATCATGGTGTATGTGACGCAGGGAACCATGAAGAATTTGCGGGATGACCTGTTTGCACATATGTCGAAACTGCCAATCAAGTATTTTGACACGCATACCCACGGCGATATCATGTCGGTGTACACCAATGATGTGGACACTTTGCGGCAGATGATCAGTCAGAGTATTCCGCAGATGTTCAACAGTGTGATCACGGTGGTGAGCGTGCTGGTCAGCATGTTGATGCTGAATGTGCCTTTGACGATTCTGACCCTGATCATGGTGGCGGTGATGTTGTTTGTCACCAAGAATGTGGTGGGGAAGAGCGGAAAGTATTTCAAAGTGCAGCAGGAAGCGTTGGGTAAGATCAACGGATTTATTGAGGAGCGCATGGAAGGGCAGAAAGTGGTGAAAGTATTCTGCCATGAGGAAAAGAGTATCGAAGAGTTTTGCAAGCTCAATGAAGCATTGTTTGACAGCTCTTACAATGCCAATAAATTTGCAAATCTGATGGGGCCCATCAACGCGCAGATCGGGAATCTGAGTTATGTGATCGTGGCCTGTGCAGGCAGTGTGCTGGCGGTGAATGGCTTCGGCGGGTTTACGCTGGGCGGTCTGGTCAGTTTTCTGACATTCAACAAGAGTTTTAACATGCCGATTAACCAGGTGAGCCAGCAGCTGAACAGTATTGTGATGGCGTTGGCCGGCGGCAAGCGCGTGTTTGATCTGCTGGATGAGGAAGTGGAAGCGGATCAGGGTTATGTAATGTTGGTGAATGCGAAGCGGGAGAACGGAAAACTGGTGGAGAGCAAGGAGCGTACCGGTCTGTGGGCGTGGAAGCACAAGCATCAGGCGGACGGAAGCATTGATTACGTGGAGTTAAAAGGAGACGTGGTCTTTGACGGCGTGGACTTTGGTTATACGGATGAGAAGATGGTGCTGCATGATATCAAGATGTATGCGAATGCAGGTCAGAAGATTGCCTTTGTCGGTTCTACCGGTGCAGGAAAGACGACGATCACCAATCTGATCAATCGGTTTTATGACATTCAGGACGGTAAGATCCGCTATGACGGCATCAATGTGAACAAGATCAAGAAAGCGGACCTGCGGCGGTCGTTGGGGATGGTGCTGCAGGATACCCATCTGTTCACCGCTACGGTGCGGGAGAATATCCGGTTTGGAAAGCTGGATGCCACGGATGAGGAGATCGTGGCGGCGGCAAAGCTGGCCAACGCGGACGGGTTTATCCGGCAGTTGCCGCAGGGGTATGACACGGTGTTGACCGGGGACGGCGCGAACTTAAGCCAGGGGCAGCGGCAGCTGTTGGCTATTGCCAGAGCTGCGGTGGCGGATCCTCCGGTGCTGATCCTGGATGAGGCCACCAGCTCCATAGACACCCGTACGGAGAAGATCGTGCAGGACGGCATGGATAAGCTGATGAAGGGCAGGACCACGTTTGTGATCGCACACAGACTTTCTACGGTGCAGAACAGTGACTGCATCATGGTACTGGAGCAGGGGCGGATTATTGAGCGGGGAACCCATGAGGAGTTGCTTGCTGAGAAAGGGCGGTATTATCAGCTGTATACCGGAAATGCTATTGCAGAAGGATAAAATTAAAAAGAAAAAGAAAAAACGAATAGGTGAGTATGGCGCATCTGAAATCATAGTGCGGCATACTCATTTTTTATGGAGATATTTTGGAAATTAAAAATGATATTGACATCTTAAAAGGGAAAGAGTAAAATCAAATCAGATAATACCTATCGAATAAGTAGGAAATAATAACTATGAAAATACAGTATAAAATTGATAAGAATGATATTAACTGGCAGGAAGTGGCGGATGTGTTGAGAAGATCAGGACTATCCGATCATACTGCAGAAGAACAGCAGCTGGTATTTACGAACAGTTATGCTGTGGTATTTGTCTATGACGAGGAACGGATTGTCGGTGTGGCAAGGGCGCTCTCTGACGGACTGCTCCAGGCCGCAATCTACAATGTGGCACTGGATGAGGAATATCAGGGACATGGAATCGGAAGAGAAATGATCCTGCGACTGGTAGCGCAGCTGAAAGGACAAAATATTATCCTATATACGCATCCCAAGACGGTGCTTTTGTATGAGAAGCTTGGATTTCGACGGGCTAAGACAGCCATGGAGTTCTTTGATATGGAGGCGGAACAGCTGCAGTGGATGGAGGAGGTGGGATTTTTCCTGCCGGAGCACTACAGATTTTGTGATGAGTATGACAGAGCGGATATGCAGGGACCTGAATGGAGGAAAAAATAATGGCGGAATTAGAAGCAGCGGCATGCTCACTGGCCGCGCATTTTGAAAAACTGAATCGGGAAAAGAAGCAGAGTGAAACGAAGTCTTTCGGCAAGGTTGCGACGTCGGAGCACAAAGGAGAGATCGCAGGGAACGGAGCCTTTGTCAGACAGCAGAACCGCTTCTGTACGCCGTTCGGGGACAAGGAAGGACAACTGCCGGTGGAGGCGGGGCGTTATCGACTGATCTGGACACCGTTGTGTCCCTGGGCGACCAGACAGATGATCGCTTTTAAACTCTTGGGGATTGGCGAGGATGTGATCAGCGTGGGAAAAGTAGCGCCGATCCGGACGGAGAACGGATGGGAGTTTTCATTGGATGAGGGCGGTGTGGACCCGGTGCTGGGCATCCGTTATCTGCCGGAGATCTATGCAAGTACAGATCCGGAGTATACGGGGCGCGCCACTGTGCCGACAATCGTGGATGTGAAGGAACGGAAGGTGGTCAATAATGACTACCACAGGCTGACAAACTATTGGGAGACTGTGTGGAAGCCATTCTGGAGAGAGGGGGCGCCGGAGCTGTATCCGGTGGAGCTGCGGACAGGCATTGATGCGCTGAATGAGATTCTGTTCCATGAGATCAACAACGGAGTTTATAAAGCGGGCTTTGCCCAGAGTCAGAAAGAGTATGAGAAGAACTATCATCTGGTTTTTGACCGGTTGGACTGGCTGGAGGAGCATCTGGCGGATAAACGGTTCCTGTTCGGCGACAGACTCACGGATTCGGACATCCGGCTGTATGTGACATTGGCAAGATTTGACACGGCGTATTACTTCGGATTCAGACTGAACCGGAAGCGGATCAGAGATTATGACAACCTGTGGAATTATGCCAGGGAATTGTATTCCATACCGGCATTCCGGGAGGCGACGGATTTTGATGCAATCAAGAGAGGCTATCTGTTGGGGGCGGAGGAGAATCCGGATCAGATTCTGCCGGATGGACCGGACAACCGTGTGTGGCTGGAGCCCAATAACCGGGCGGAGAAATTTGGACCGTTACAGTATTGAGGCAGGAGTAGAATCGGGCAGGAGGGAAATATGGCAGTAGTAGATCATGTGACGAACGGTGAAATACAGAACAGCGGGAAATTCGAGCGGCAGCCCAATCACTTTGTGACACCGTTTGGAGAGAAAGAAGGAGACCTTCCCGTAGAAGCAGGGCGGTATCGGCTGCTGTGGGCACCGGTATGTCCATGGGCAAACCGGTCGATCATTGTGCGGCAGCTGTTGGGATTGGAGGATGTCATTTCCGTCGGGACGTTGGATCCTATCAGACCGGATGTGCCTTGGTCGGACTGGTCGTTTACGTTGGATGAAGACGACAGGGATCCTGTGTTGGGGATCAAGCTGCTCAGCGAGGCATATAAAAAAGCCGATCCGGATTATCAGGGCAGATATACGGTGCCTGCGCTGGTGGATCTGCAGACGGGAGCAGTAGTGAACAACGATTATTTTAATTTGACGCTGTACTTTGAAACCGCGTGGAAAAAATTCCATAAGGCGCATGCACCGGAACTTTATCCTGAGGAGCTGCGCAAAGATATTGATGAGCTGAATGCATTTATTTTTCATGATGTGAATAACGGGGTCTATAAGGCAGGATTTGCCACCAGCCAGGAGGCATATTCAGAGGCGTACAATTTGGTTTTTGACGCCTTTGATGTGTTGGAGGAGAGGCTGTCGAAGCAGAGATTCCTGTTTGGAGATTATATCACGGAATCGGATGTCAGGTTGTATGTCACACTGGCAAGATTTGATGTGGCGTACTTCAACGGATTTCGAGTGAATAAGAAGATGTTGAAGGATTATCCGAACCTTTGGGGATATGCGAGGGATCTGTATGCGGAGGAAGCGTTTGGAGGAAATACGAATTTTGATGCGATCAAGCGACATTATCATTTATGTTGTCTGAAGACCAATCCCTTTGATATATTGCCGCTGGGACCGAATCTGAGTGTCTGGAAAGAGAAGGCAAACAGAGAGCATCTCAGCAGGGATCCGGAACATAAATACAGGCACGAATGAAAACGCGAAAACAAAAATAAAAAATGCAGAAGGAGGATTTCGCAGATGAGCAAAATATATCACAATATCACGGAGTTGATCGGTCACACACCTTTGGTGGAGCTGCACGGTCTGGAGAGAGAATTGCAGACGGATGCGCATATCTATGGAAAGCTGGAATTCTTTAATCCGTCGGGTTCGGTGAAGGACAGGATCGCGCTGAATATGATCCGGGCCAAGGAGGAGGCAGGTGAACTGAAACCGGGCGGTACGATCATAGAAGGAACTTCCGGCAATACCGGGATCGGCATTGCGGCGATCGGTGCAGCCAAGGGGTACCAGGTAAAGATCTGTATGCCGGACAATCTGTCGGCGGAGAGAACTCGGATCCTGAAGGCGTTCGGTGCGGAGGTTTACCATACGCCCGGGGCGGAGAATATGGCGGGAGCAAATGCCAAGGCTGCACAGCTTCTGGCAGAAATTGAGAACTCTGTGGTGCTTGGTCAGGGCGGCAATCCCAACAATCCGGGGGCGCATTATAAGACCACGGGTCCCGAGATCTGGGAGGATACGGAGGGAGAGATTGATATCTTCGTGGCGGCGTCCGGAACCGGCGGTACCGTAAGCGGCACAGGCAAATACCTGAAGGAAAAGAATCCCAATATCAAGGTGATTGGCGTGGAACCTAAGGGAAGTGCGGTATTAAACGGTGGGGCACCGGGACCGCATAAGATCCAGGGGATCGGCGGAGGCGTCACACCTCCGGTGACGGATGTAAATATCTTTGACGAGGTCATTGATGTGAGCGATGAGGATGCATATGCATACGCGCGGAAGGTACCCAGACTGGAAGGATTTACGGTGGGGATTTCCGCAGGTGCAGCGGTGTGCGCTGTGGCGGAACTGGTGAAGCGTCCCGAGAATGCGGGAAAGAGAATCGTGGTGATCATACCGGACAGCGGGGATCATTATCTGTCAGGAGACTTATACGAGTAAGACAGTGGATAAAATGAAAAAGAAGCTCCGGGGGCATGGCAGTTGTCATACTCCCGGAGCTTACTTCATTTATGTTTTTTAATGCCTTGTATTATCTTAGGCAGCCTGTTTCTTGTTCTTGCCGGTCAGAGTCTGGATGCCCTCGATCACAAGGATAATTGCCAGCACGATCAGCAGGATACCGAGAACCGTCTGTGCGTAAGGCCCCCAGTCCGCCCCGCCTTTTGCGATGATACCGATCTGGTTCTTCACGGTCAGGCACAGAGAACAGATGGTAACAACCATCATGAAGGCCATGGGAATCAGGAACATCTTGTTGTTCTTGCCCACATTACCCAGCCAGGTTGCAACAGCCAGAAGCCCTAAGCCTGCCAGCAGCTGGTTAGCTGCGCCGAACAAGCCCCAGATCTTGGAGTAGCCGGTCATTCCTAACAGAATGCCCAGGACTACAGTAATGCCGGTTGCGAAATAGGGATTTACCATCACTTTCTTCCAGCCGTCCTTGATGTCCTTAGGGGTCTGTCCGGGCTCCAGCCAGAATTCCTGGAACATAAATCTTGCCAGACGGGTTGCCGTATCCAAAGAGGTCAGACAGAAAGCAGAGTAGGTCAGTACCAGTAAGGTGTACAGAATATTTTCCAAGCCCTTACAGCCGGGAATTGCAGCGACCATCTTGGAGATGCCGCCTGCAAAGATTGCGGTAGCGCCTGCAAGCTTTGCGTCCGGATTAGCTGCATTCCACTGATAAGCGTAAGCGATAGCGCACAGGGTCAGGATCGCCAGCACGCACTCTAACAGCATTCCGCCGTAAGCAATAGGCTTTGCATCTTTTTCCTTATCCAGCTGCTTGGACGTGGTACCGGAGGAAACCAGAGAGTGGAAACCGGAGATGGCACCGCAGGCAACCGTGGTGAACAGGATCGGGAACAGATACTGGATGCCGTTTCCGTTGTCCACTGCGAAACCGGTGAAGGCAGGGAACGCATCCATATTGGGATGGGCGCCGATGACGCCGATTGCGGCAATACCGAGCATCGCATAGAGCAGGAAAGAGCTTAAGTAGTCACGGGGCTGGAGTAAGATCCATACCGGTGTGACAGAAGCAACCGCAATGTAAATTCCCACAACGATCATCCAGGTGTTGGTGGTCAGGTAGATGGGATGGAAGTTCATACCGATTGCCATACAGATCACAATGGCAACAATGCCTAAGAGCGTGGAAACCAGCATAGGTGCATTGCGGCGATATACTGCGAAACCAAATACGATCGCAATCACAATAAAAAGCAGGGAAACCATAGCAACAGAAGCGTTTGTTGCGCTGGCAGCCTTGTCGATCACGCCGTCCTTCACCGTTGCACCGAAGGTGGAAGCCACGATGGACGCAAAAGCAGCTACGACCAGGATCAGCGTCAGGTAAGAGAAGATGATGAACAGTCTCTTGGCACGACGGCTCATGTTCACGGAGATGATCTCACCGATGGACTGACCCTTATGACGAATGGATGCAAACAATGCGCCAAAGTCATGGACACCGCCGAAGAAGATACCGCCGATCAGTACCCAGAGAGTAACAGGCAGCCAACCGAACATTGCCGCCCCGATCGGTCCGGTGATCGGGCCTGCGCCTGCGATGGAGGAAAAATGATGTCCCATCAGCACAGGTGCCTTGGCGGGAACATAGTCTACTCCGTCCTCCAGGGTGTGTGCGGGAGTTTCCTCCTTGTTTTCCCCTACGCCCCACTGCTTGCAGAGCCATCCGCCATAGAGGATGTAGCCGCAGAGCAGGACTGCGATACAGATGATTAACAGTAACAATGTGTTCATTTGAAAATTCACTCCTTTTCTTTTTTGATTTTTCTTAGAATTTCCTTTTGGGATTGAACAACACTTTTTTCATTACTTTTTCCACGGGCCTGCCGCCTGTGTTTGAAGAGATCTTATTCTGTTGAACCTCCAGCACGGCGGTGTGATAATCCATCCAGCCGTGGAAAGAGAAACGAAAACTTTTATAAATATGAGTTTTCTTAAGCGCTTTCAGCGCGTCTGCGTCACATTCATTGCACACAAAAACAGGGGTGATATAGGTGTACATGTGACCGGGACCAATATGCGCCCGTCTCATGCCTTCTTCGTAGGCGTAATCTCTGCACTTCTCAAATTCGGGGAGTGTTAGGCGATCCATCTGAAACAGAAAGAGAAATTCCTCGGAGTTTTCGGACCAAAGCTCTGCTTTGTGGGATAAAACGTATTTTTGGGAAGCCTCATAGTACTCACAGATGGCTGTGAGAGGGCGTTGCTCTTCATCGAACTGTGTAATGTTGTAATATGCCTGATAGCTCTTTAACAGCCTGTCTATGGCTGTCTGCACTGAATATTCCATGACAAAACCTTCGCTAAAGTAAAAAAATCACTACTAATATACTCCTGCATGTATAAAAATACAAGAAAAATTTTATTCTTTTCAGAATTGAATTCTTGGAGTATACTATAAAATAAGTGTTGTCAGAAGAAAATTATTTAAGTAACTTGGAGGATGAGATGGAAACGGAAAAGAAGATCATGCTTTCGGGCATTCAGCCCAGTGGAGACCTGCATTTAGGAAATTATCTGGGAGCGATCAAAAACTGGGCAGACCGTGTCAACGATTTTGAATGCTATTATTTCATGGCGGATCTGCATACGATCACAGTGAGACAGGATCCGAAGGAGCTGCGCCGCCGTTCGCTAGAGATGCTGGCGTTATATATTGCCTGTGGGCTTGATCCGGAGAAAAATACATTGTTTTTGCAGTCCCATGTACCGGCCCATGCGCAGCTGGGATGGGTGTTGGATTGTTATACCATGTTCGGCGAGCTGAGCCGTATGACGCAGTTTAAGGATAAGTCGGAGAAGCATAAGGATAATATCAATGCGGGTCTGTTCACCTATCCGTCCCTGATGGCGGCGGATATTCTGCTGTATCAGCCGCATTATGTGCCGGTGGGAGAGGATCAGAAGCAGCATGTGGAGCTGACCAGAAATCTGGCGATCCGCTTTAATAATCTCTATGGCGACGTATTCCGTGTGCCGGAACCATACATCAGCAAGGTGGGGGCACGTATCTACGGTCTGACCACGCCGGGGCAGAAGATGTCGAAATCTGAGCCAAACGGCTGTGTCTTCCTGATGGATGAGCCAGATGTGATCATGAAGAAATTTAAGCGTGCGGTGACGGATTCCGATACGGAGAGATGTGTGCATTATGATAAAGACGCAAAGCCCGGCGTGGCGAACCTGATCGCAATCTACTCCACGATCACCGGCAAGGACTATGAGGAGATTGAGAAGGAATTCGAGGGCCAAGGATACGGCGTGTTCAAACCTGCCGTAGGTGATGCGGTAGTACAGGCGCTTACCCCGATCCGTGAGGAGGCAAAGCGCTTGATCGCAGATAAGGCATATCTGAACAATGTGTACAAAGAAGGGGCGGAGAAGGCTTCCTATATCGCCAATAAGACCCTGAGAAAGGTATATAAGAAAGTAGGTTTCTATCAGTTGTAAAAGGGAATCATTGATGAGACATCGGTCTTGCAGGATCGATGTCTTTTTTGATTTGGAAGAAATTTAAAAATAGGTATTGACATTTTGGAGCAAATGGGTTATATTGAATTTAATTTGATGCAACTAAATTTGAAACAATTAAAATAGGACGGATTCAGACTTCATAACCGGAAAGGGAGGCGGATATTGATGAGTGCAGCAGTGAGATATTATTCCAGATCAGGTAACACGAAAGCGATGGCTGAGGCAATCGCGAAGACAGCGGGAGTGTTTGCGGTTTCCGTTGATGCAGGCAATGCCGGGATCAATGAGCCGGTGGATGTGTTATTTATCGGCGGGGCATTATATGCATACGGCATTGATGCTCATTTAAAAGAGTATCTGAAAACGCTGGATAAGAGTAAGGTGAAGAAAGCGGTCGTGTTCTCGTCCACGTGGATTTCGAAGCATTCCATTGCACTGATCAAGGATGGCCTGAAAGAGCAGGAAATTGATGTGGCGGAGGAAGCGCTGTACGTTCGGGGAAAGCCCGGCACGGAGCAATTGAAAGAAGCGGAAGTCTTCGCCGGTAAGTTTTTGTGAGATGTGTAAAAAATACGGACCATACAATGTCAAAAGGAGGAAGAACACAATGATTTATGATTACACAGTTACCACAGGTACCGGAGAGGAATTGAAGCTGGCAGATTATAAGGGAAAGGTGATCCTGGTGGTGAATACGGCCACGGGTTGTGGATTTACGCCGCAGTATGAGCCGATTGAGCAGCTTTATAAGGATTATCATGAGAAGGGGTTGGAAATCCTGGACATCCCCTGCAATCAGTTCGGTGCACAGGCACCGGGGACAGATGAGGAGATCCATGAGTTCTGCACACTGCATTATAACACCACTTTCCCACAGATGAAGAAAGCGGATGTGAACGGAGAGAATGAATTGCCGCTCTATACGTATCTGAAATCCCAACAGGGCTTTGCCGGATTTGGAGAAGGACAGCAGGCGGAGTTTATGAAAGGATTCCTGCAGAAGATGGATCCGGATTATGAACACAACAGCGCGATCAAGTGGAATTTCACCAAATTCGTGGTGGATCGCGAAGGAAAGGTGGTTGCACGTTTTGAGCCGACGGCGGATATGGCAGCAGTGGAGGAGTGCATCAAGTCGCTGCTCTAAGGTGCTCTTTAAAGCTTCGTAAAGAGCTGAGAAAAAATTGCTTGACAACAGGCAGCTGCGGGTGCTATGATTTGTGCAAATTAAAATTAAATACTTTTCAAACCAGTGATGCGGAAGTAAAGGCGATGATGCCTCCACAGAGAATCCGGGCGGGTGAGAGCCGGGTGTGAAACAAGTCGCAGAAGCTGTCAGAGATGACCGGACAGTTTCATAAATGGGCCGCGGAGGGTGCAGGGAAATGCGTGATACAGACATTGGAGTATGCTGTAGGACGCAGAGTATTTTGCAACGTGAGGGCATACGTCAGTTGTCGGGGATATAATTATACGGAGTTGTGTATATCGTATCCGGTAAAGTGTATAGGGTTTTCCTATGAAGCAAGGTGGCACCGCGGATAGATTGTTTATTCGTCCTTGACAGAGAAGTCAATTCTCTGTCAGGGATTTTTTTATGCACAATTTTTCAAACAAAACAAGGGAGGCTGGAATTATGATCAAAGAAGCGATTGTGAAGATTGTCAACAAGGAGGACTTAACTTATGATGAGGCCTACGCCGTGATGAATGAGATCATGAGCGGGGAGACCACACCGACACAGAATGCGGCATTCCTTTCCGCGCTATCTACGAAGAGTGCGAGAGCTGAGACCACGGATGAGATCGCAGGTTGCGCCGCTGCTATGCGGGAACATGCGACTCAGGTGGAAACAGGTATGGATATTTTTGAAATCGTGGGCACCGGAGGAGACAATGCGGGCAGCTTCAATATTTCCACCACATCTGCATTGGTGGCGGCAGCAGGCGGCATGAAGGTTGCCAAGCATGGAAACAGAGCAGCCTCTTCCCTGTGTGGTACGGCGGATTGCCTGGAGGCGCTGGGTGTGAATATCCAGCAGAGCCCCGAGCGCTGTGTAGAGTTGCTGAAAGAAGCGGGGATGTGCTTCTTCTTTGCACAGAAGTATCACACTTCCATGAAGTATGTGGGCGCGATTCGAAAGGAGCTTGGTTTCCGGACGGTGTTTAACATTCTGGGACCGCTGACCAATCCCGGGAAACCCAGCATGCAGCTTCTGGGTGTATATGACGAGTATCTGGTGATGCCGCTGACGCAGGTATTGATCAGCCTTGGTGTAAAACGCGGTATGGTGGTATACGGACAGGACAAACTGGATGAGATTTCCATGAGCGCACCCACCACGGTCTGCGAGATCAAGGACGGCTGGTACCGTAAAACCGTGATCTCGCCGGAAGATTTCGGATTGCAGCGCTGCAGCAAAGAGGATCTGAAGGGTGGTACACCCGCGGAGAATGCGGAGATCACAAGAGCCATTCTGAAAGGTGAGAAGGGACCGAAGCGCGATGCAGTGCTCATGAATGCGGGAGCTTCCCTGTACATTGGCGGCAAAGCGGACAGCATGGCAGAGGGAATCAAGCTGGCGGCTGAACTGATCGACAGCGGCAAGGCTTATGAGACTCTGGAAAAGGTGATTGAGGTCAGCAACAGACCGGAATAGGAATAATGGAGAAAACAGGTTTACCTGTTGCTCATAAAGACAAAACAAGAAAGGCATAAAGGAGGAGAAAAATTATGAAAAAGAAAGTATTTGCACTGGTGTTGAGCGCCGTGATGGCGGTCGGAATGTTTGGAGGATGTGGGAATGCAGGGAGTGCAGGAAGCGCTGCGGCTGGAAGCGGAAATGGGGCAGACGGCAGCACAGGAACCGGCGGAAAGACCTACAGAGTCGGTATCTGTCAGCTGGTACAGCATGAGGCTCTGGATGCTGCGACAAACGGTTTCAAGACAGCTTTGACAGAGAAACTGGGAAGCCAGGTGACTTTTGATGAGCAGAATGCTTCGGGAGATTCCGCGACCTGTGCAACCATTGCCAACCAGTTTGTATCTTCCAATGTGGATCTGATACTAGCAAATGCGACGGCGCCACTTCAGGCATCAGCAGCCGCAACAAATCAGATTCCAATCTTGGGAACTTCCGTTACGGATTATGCGACGGCACTGCAGATCGACAATTGGACAGGAACCACCGGGTCCAATATTTCCGGCACCTCTGATTTGGCACCTTTGGAGGAGCAGGCACAGCTTTTGAAGGAACTGTTCCCGGATGCAAAGACTGTGGGTATGATCTATTGTTCGGCGGAGGCTAACTCTGTATATCAGATCCAGGTGATGAGTGAGGCATTGAAAAAGTTGGGGTATACCTGCCAGGAATATGCGTTTGCCGATTCTAACGATATCGCTTCTGTATGTACCAATGCGGTGGCAAATGTGGATGTGATCTATATTCCTACAGATAATGCGGCAGCGGCAGCGACTGAGGTAATCAACAATATCTGTGAGCCTGCGAAGATTCCTGTGGTTGCAGGAGAAGAGGGAATTTGCGCGGGATGCGGCGTGGCGACCCTTTCTATCAGTTATTATGACTTGGGATATCAGACCGGTCTGATGGCTTATGAAGTGTTGGTGAATGGTGCTGATGTATCCACTATGGAGATCCAATATGCACCGAATGTGACCAAGAAATATGTCGCATCCAGATGTGAGGCTATGAATATTCAGATTCCAGAGGGCTATGTAGCGATCGCGGAATAATTTGGGAGGAATGATCCGTGAATATTATGAATTTATTGACGGCGCTTCCGGGTGCTGTGGCACAAGGGCTGATCTGGGGCATTATGGCCATTGGCGTTTACATCACTTATAAACTTTTGGATCTGGCCGATCTGACCGTGGACGGTACCATGTGTACCGGAGGAGCTGTCTGTATCATGTTAATGTTAAAGGGGTATCCTGTGTGGGTTGCCCTTGCAGTGGCGTTTTTGGTGGGAATGCTTGCCGGATTCGTCACGGGTTTCTTACACACTTTTATGGGGATCCCTGCCATTTTGGCAGGAATCCTTTCGCAGTTAGGCCTGTACTCCATCAATCTGCGGATCATGGACAATAAGGCAAATCAGGCAATTAACGTAGATAAGTATCATCTTCTGGTTTCCCTGCGTTATATCAAGAATGTTCCGGTATATCGAAATACCATCTTGATCGTTGCGGTGATCATTGTGGTGCTGATCGCAGTTTTATATTGGTTTTTTGGTACGGAGATTGGGTCCGCTATCCGCGCTACAGGTTCAAACCCCAATATGTCCAGGGCTCAGGGGATCAACACAGATGTGACCAAAATTTTGGGACTGATGATCAGCAACGGCATTGTGGCGTTTGCCAGTGGACTGTATGCCCAGTATCAGGGATTTGCAGATATCAATGCGGGGCGAGGCGCTATCGTGATCGGGCTTGCTGCGGTCATCATCTCACAGGTGCTGTTTGGAAAAATACAAAGTAATTTTGCTTTCAAGCTTGCATTTGTGGCTTTTGGCGGCGTGATCTATTATCTGGTATTACAGGTCGTGCTATGGCTGGGATTGAATGCGAATGATCTGAAGCTGGTTTCCGCTGCGATTGTTGCGGTATTTTTGGCAATACCTCATTTGAATGCAAAGAGAAAAGGAGGTGCCGGAAATGCTTAAACTGAATTCCATTTACAAGACTTTTAATGCGGGAACCGTGAATGAGAAAGCGGCTTTAAACGGCCTGGATCTGCATTTGGAGCCGGGGGATTTTGTGACAGTGATCGGCGGAAATGGCGCGGGAAAATCCACTACGCTGAACGCCATTGCCGGAACCTGGTTTGTGGACAAAGGCAGTATCGTGATCGACGGTAAAGATGTGACCAGGCTGGCGGAGCACAAGCGGGCTGCATTTTTGGGAAGGGTGTTCCAGGATCCCATGACAGGTACTGCAGCCAGTATGCAGATTGAAGAGAATCTTGCGCTGGCGGCCAGAAGGGGACAGCCCAGAGGGCTGCGCGCAGGCATTACGGCGAAAGAGCGGGAGGAGTACAGGGAGAGCCTGAAAATCCTGGAGCTGGGACTGGAAGATCGCCTGACGACAAAAGTGGGCTTGCTCTCCGGCGGGCAGAGGCAGGCATTGACGCTGCTTATGGCAACTTTGAAAAAACCGAAAATTTTACTTTTGGATGAACATACCGCTGCCTTGGATCCTAAGACTGCGGCCAAGGTGCTGGAGGCAACGGAGCGGATCGTGCAGAAAGACAATCTGACAACGGTGATGATCACGCACAATATGAAGGATGCCATTGCGCATGGGAATCGTCTGATCATGATGCATGAAGGGCGTATTATTTACGATGTGAAGGGCGAGGAGAAAAAAGGGCTGCATGTCAAAGACCTGCTTGCTAAATTTGAGGAGGCCAGTGGCGGAGAATTTGCCAACGACAGGATGATGCTGAATTGACACTAAATTTATGTTGATGAAAGAGGAGAGAAAAGATGAGAAGGTCAAGTAACAGGATAAATGGAAAAAGGATTGCTACGGTTGTTATGGCAGCTGCGATGACTATGGGAATGACCATGGGACTTGCTGGTTGTGGCGCGCAGGAGCAGGGGAGCAGCACGCAGAGTAGCACGGCGCAGCAGTCCATAGCTGATTCCACAGAAAATAACACAGGAGCGGCAGGCACGGTATATAAAGTGGGTATCTGCAATTATGTGGACGACGCTTCGCTGAATCAGATTGTGGAAAATATTCAGGCAAGGCTTGCCGAGGCAGGCGCTGAGAAGGGTGTGACATTCCAGGTTTCCCTGGATAACTGTAACACAGATGCAGCGGTTATGAACCAGATCATTTCCAACTTTGAGGCGGATCAGGTGGATCTGATGGTGGGCGTGGCTACGCCGGTTGCCATGGCGATGCAGGCTGCCACAGAGGAGAGCAAGACGCCGGTGATCTTCGCGGCAGTGTCGGACCCTGTAGGCGCAGGGCTGGTAGAGTCTATGGAGGCACCCGGTGCAAATGTGACGGGCACCAGCGACTACCTGGACACGACAGCGATCATGAATCTGATCTTTGCGGCAAATCCCGATGCGGATAAGATTGGTTTGTTGTACGATCTGGGACAGGATGCTTCTACCGGTGCGATCGCTTCTGCAAAGGATTATCTGGACAAAAAAGGGATTGCATATGTAGAGCACACCGGAACCACAAATGATGAAGTGCTTCTGGCGGCGCAGGCGTTTGTAACGGACGGCGTGGATGCAATCTTCACCCCTACGGACAATACGATCATGACGGCTGAACTTTCCATTTATGAGACATTGGCGGACGCGAAGATCCCACATTATACCGGTGCGGATTCTTTCGCACTGAATGGTGCGTTCCTGGGATATGGTGTGGACTACGCAAACCTTGGAAGAGAAACTGCCGATATGATCGTGGATGTGCTGGTGAACGGTGCGGATCCTGCTACGACGGCAGTGAGGACGTTTGACAACGGTACTGCCACTGTAAATACCGAGACCTGTGCAGCGGTGGGCTTTGACTTTGAAACCATTAAGACGGCGTTTGCGCCTTATTGTACAAAGGTACAGGAAATCACTACGGCGGAGAGCTTTCAGTAAAACAGAATCGGACGGAGGTGCGACGTGAATCTATCAACTGCACTTACACTTGGACAGACAGCCCTGGAATTAGGGCTGATCTGTTCTTTGACTGTATTGGCACTTTTTTTGAGTTATACCATGTTAAATGTATGTGATCTGTCTACAGACGGCTGTTTTACATTGGGGGCCGCGGTGGGCGCTGTGGTGGCCATCTCCGGGCACCCATATCTGTCGATCGCGGCAGCCATGGGGGCAGGAATGTGTTCCGGGCTGGTGACGGCTCTGCTGCAGACCCGGATGGGAATCGACAGTCTGTTGGCTGGGATCATTGTGAATACCGCGCTTTATTCGGTGAACATTGCCGTGATGGGTGGGTCGTCCCTGCTGAATATGAATAAGACGACGACAGTGTTTACGTTGATGAAGGGATTGCTGGCAAAGACTCCCTGCAAGGGATATTCTACCTTGGCGGTGGCGTTCCTTGCGGTGGCTGCGGTCGTGGGCTTTCTGGTATTTTTCCTGAATACCAGGCTGGGGCTGGCCATCCGTGCTACGGGGAACAATCCGGATATGGTGAAGTCTTCTTCTATCAATCCGGTGTTTACGACTACGGTGGGACTTTGCGTGGCAAATGCGTTTACCGGGCTTTCAGGATGTCTGCTGGCGCAGTCGCAGAAATCGGTGGACATCAATATCGGAACCGGTATGCTGACGGTGGCACTGGCATCGCTGCTGATCGGAGGAACGGTACTGGGCAGAGGAGGAATCTTCACCAGAGCGGTGGGCGTTGTGCTGGGGGCATTTATTTTCCGGCTGGTCTATACGATTGCTCTGCGGTTCCATATGCCGGCATTTATGCTGAAGTTTGTATCGTCCGTGATCGTCATCCTGGCAATCTCGGTTCCGTACCTGAAGAAGCAGTGGCCTACGATCAGGCGGAGGCTGGGGGCCGGGCGTGTGCGAAGCACCGGGGAAATGGAAAAGGAGGCGGGAGGAGATGCTTAAAATCACATCCATATCCAAGACCTTTAATCCCGGAACCGTGAATGAAAAAAAGGCGATCCGGGAATTATCGCTGCACTTAAAACCCGGAGATTTTGCCACGATCATCGGTTCCAACGGGGCAGGAAAGTCTACTCTTTTTAATGCCATCTGCGGGGATTTTCTGACCGACAGCGGACGGATTGAACTGGGCGGCAAGGATATTACTTTTTTGCCGCAGCACATCCGGGCGAAGGACATCGGCAGACTGTATCAGGATCCTATGCGCGGGAGCGCGCCGGGGATGACCATAGAGGAGAATCTGGCGTTGGCAGCAGGCTCGGGAGGCTGGCTGTCCCATATGACGGCAAAGGACAGAAAGAAATTCAGGGAACAGCTCTCCAGACTGGAGATCGGGCTAGAGGACCGCATGACGCATCCGGTAGGGCTTTTGTCGGGAGGACAGAGACAGGCATTGACGCTGCTCATGGCGACGATGGTTCCGCCGAAGCTGCTGCTTTTGGATGAACATACGGCGGCGTTAGATCCGGCTACGGCGGAGAAAGTGTTGAAGATCACAGACGAGATTGTACGGGAGCATAAGATCACAACACTTATGGTGACACACAATATGCAGAACGCATTGGACCTGGGCAATCGAACGCTTATGATGGATGACGGCGGCATTGTCTATGACGTGGAGGGTGAGGAGCGCAAAAACCTGACGGTGGAGAGCCTGATGGAGAAATTCCGGGCGGGAGCCGGGAAAAAGCTGGACAATGACAGGATTCTTTTGTCGGTGTAAAGATTATTTTTTTTAAAAGACTTCCATTTTGTATTTTATAGTGATATAATATTCCTATCGGTATACTATGATATAAACAGAAAGGCAGTAGAGATGGAAGCATATAGAGTGACAAAGGATTCGCCTGCATGGCTGATCAAGGCATATGATTATGCAAGAACGGATGCGTTCTGTTTTGGACAGGGAATTCCGCTGGAGGGCGAGTTCTCTCATGACGACCCGATCAATGATGACTACAAGGCAGTGGTATTGGTAAAGGATCATAAACCTGTGGCAGGATGCCGAATCACATATCCCGAGAAAGGGATTGGCAAGATCGGCCGCGTGTGTGTAGTCAGGGCATTTCAGAAAAGCGGAGCAGGCAGTCTGCTCATTCGGGAAGCGGAGAAATGGATTGCAGAGAGCGGGATACGGCATGTGGTGATCAACAGCCAGGACAGAGCCCAGGGGTTTTATGAAAAATTGGGTTATGTGCTGAATCCGGAGGTCGATCCCAGAGTGTATGAAGATCACTTTGACGGTGACCGTGAGGCGGGAAAACACGGCTATGTGCCGCAGAAGAATCAGCTGGGATTTGCCTGTGTACTGGTGGAAAAGGAATTATAGCATAGTTTGTGAAAAAATGTATATGATGTAGAAAACATGACCGGAAGAATCATGACATGGGATACATTGATATGCATTGCGATACGTTGATGCACGGTTTTTTTAGGGAAGTATCGGATATTTATAAGATTGAAAATACACATGTCAATCTTAGAAGGTTGATTATGGCCGGAGCAGAGGCACAGTTTTTTGCCGTCTTTTTCCCGAGAAGGGAGGAAGGCGGCTTAACGCATTGGGGAAAAATACCGTCGGATCAGGAGTACTTTGAAGCACTGAGAAAATTGTTACTTAATTCAATCCGGGCGCATTTTGAGGAGATCGCCTTCGCGAGAAGTGCGGGTGAGCTTTTGGCAAATAAAGCGGCGGGGAAAGTGTCTGTGTTTCTCACTATGGAGGACGGACGCGCGGTAAGCGGAAGTTTTGCAAAGCTACAGAGATTTTATGAGCAGGGAGTCAGACTGATCACACTGACATGGAACGATGAGAACTGTTTTGGAGCACCGAATTCCAAAGATCCGGCACGCATGCAAAAAGGGTTGACGAAGTTTGGAAAAGAAGCGGTCGAATTCATGAATCAAAAAGGGATCATCATAGATGTGTCTCATCTGTCTGACGGCGGTTTCCGGGATGTGGCAGAGCTTACCGCAAAGCCCTTTGTGGCTTCCCATTCCAACGCCAGAAGTCTGTCACCGCATCCGCGGAATCTGACAGATGAGATGATACAGGTGCTGGCAGAAAAGGGAGGTGTTGCCGGATTGAATCTGTATGGTGCTTTTCTGCAAAAAGACGGCGTTTCGGAACATTCCACCATAGAACGTATGATCGCCCATGTAAAGCATATGTATCGACTGGGCGGCGAGGAGGTCATCGCCATTGGGACGGATTTTGATGGAATCGAAGGAGAACTGGAGATCCGGCATCCGGAGGAGATGGAGCGGTTGTTTGCAGCGCTGCAAAAAGCAGGCTTTTCGGAGAGGGTTATGGATAAGTTTCAGCATGGAAATGTAATGCGGGTACTCAAGGAGACCCTGTGAGAAGCTTCGGTTGTTTGCGTATTTTATGAGTAAGATATGACTTGCATTTCTCTTGGGTTTGTGGAACAATAAGAAAGATGCAGGTAATCGGGACAGGTTCCCGGAAATATACTGGAGGGAGAGAAAAAGATGGATGTCAGAGCACAGGCACGCAAGATGAAAATGACGGCGCCTCATATGGCGGCGATGAGTCTGGAGCAGCGGAATGCGGCGCTGCAGAAGATCATAGATGCATTGACCAAGAAACAGGATGAAATCTTCCAAGAGAATGCGGCGGATGTGAAAGCTGCAGAGGAGAGCGGCGTGGCGCAGGCGGTGATCAAGAGGCTGCGCTTTAACGAAGGGAAGCTGAAGGATGCCATCTCCGGCATCCGGCAGATGATCGAACTGCCGGATCCGGTGGGAAAGGTGACTTTGAAACGAGAGTTGGATGAAGGACTTGTGTTACAGCGGGTGACGGTGCCCATCGGCGTGATCGGTGTGATCTTTGAGGCCAGACCGGATGCGCTGATCCAGATCTCGGCATTGTGTATCAAGAGCGGAAATTGTGCCATCTTAAAGGGCGGAAAAGAAACAGCGCGGACGAATAAACTTCTGTTTGAGGTGATCCATGCGGCGGTGATGGCGGCAGGGCTGCCGGAGGGGTGTCTGCTGCAGGTGGAGCTACACAACGAGATCGATGAACTGTTGCAGTGCCAGGGGGATGTGGATCTGCTGATCCCCAGAGGCTCCAATACCTTTGTGCAGTATATCATGGATCATACCAACATTCCCGTGATGGGACATTCCAGCGGCGTATGCCATATCTATGTGGATGAGAAAGCGGATGAGGCGAAGATCGTTCCCATTGTGGTGGATGCGAAGACACAGTATCCTGCGGCCTGCAATACGGTGGAGACACTTCTGGTAAACCGGAAAATTGCCGAAAAGGTGTTGCCTGTGCTGCAGGAGGCGCTCAGGCAGGCAGGCGTGAAAGTCAGAGGAACGAAGGAAGTGTCGGAATATATACCGGTTGAATTGATGGAGGATGCGGAGTTTGACACGGAGTATTCGGACTTGGTTCTCTCCGTGAAGCTGGTAGCAGATGTGTGCGAGGCCGCAGAGCATATCAATCAATTCGGTTCTCATCATACGGATTGTATCATCACGGAGGCGGATGATGCGGCGGAATATTTCATGCAGATGGTGGATTCTGCGGGCGTATACCGCAATTGTTCCACCAGGTTTGCAGACGGTTTCCGGTATGGATTCGGGGCAGAAGTGGGAATCAGCACCGGCAAGCTGCATGCCAGAGGACCTGTGGGATTAGAGGGGCTGGTGACCTATAAGTATCGCCTGAATGGCGAAGGACAGATCGTGGGGGACTATGCGGAGGGACGCAGGGAGTTTCATCACAGAGATATCTGATCACATGGAAGTTGAAAGAATACGGTTTTGGGATGTGAAGTATGAAGTTAAGTAAGAAGCTATATCAGATGGCATGGAAAAATTTCCGTGCGCGATATTTTATGAATATCGCCGTGGCGTTTGTTGTCTGGTTTTTTGTCAAGGATGGGTATCAGTACACCGCAGACTGGATGGCGGAAAGTGTGAGCACGAGAGTGACGCATGTGCAGACCGAAGACAAAAAAAGCAATTTTGAGATCATACAGGAATTTATAAACGGACAGGATATTGTCGCAGTCGATACGCCGAAAGCGGAAACGATGGCAGAGAAGTATTATATGGGATATTTTTCCGTGTTTGTCAATGAGGTGACGAACTCCGGCTCTTTGGGCTTCGGTATTCTGAACGGGATCAACAAAATCCTGTTTCGCGGCAGGATCGGGGAATCCATCGTGATCTTTGTCATGGTGATCGTATCGGCGCTCGGGTGGATCTTCTGGAAAAATCTGTTGCTGATCGGGAGATGCCGGTATTTCCTGGAGGAAAGGCTTTATCCGTACACAAAGGCCGACAGACTTTTATTTGTATACCGCACAAGACATATCGGCAATACGGCGAAGATCATGTTGATCCGGTCTGTGCGCCAGGCACTCTGGAATATCACCATCGTGGGGGGCGTGATCAAGTACTATGAATATCTGATGATCCCGTATGTGTTGGCGGAGAATCCTACGATCACGACCAAAGAAGCGTTTGCGCTGTCAAAGCAGTTGATGCGGGGGGACAAGAGAAATGCATTTTTGCTGGATGCGTCCATGCTGCCGGTCACACTGCTGGATTATGCGGTGTCTCATCTGATCTCCTTTTTCTTTTTAAATGCATACAGGGAATGTATTTACAGCGAGTTTTATATCGGGCTGCGCGAGGCGAAGCGGGAAACGATGGAGAAAGCGGAGCTCCTTTACGATACGTATCTGGTGCAGGGGGCGAAGGCTTCCGTGTATCCGGATGAACATTGCCCTACGCCTTATCTGAAGCACAGAGAATGGCTGAAGACGGATTTTGAAAGGGATTACGGCGGAAATACGCCGATCCTGCTGTTTTTCTTTTTGGCAATCTTCGGCTGGAGTTGGGAAGTGTTCTTTTATCTGATCAATGACGGCTCATTTATCAACAGAGGGACGATGGCCGGACCGTGGCTGCCGATCTATGGTCTGGGCGGCTGGCTGGTAATTTATGGGCTGAAGCCGCTGCGGAAGAAGCCGGCGGTGATGTTCTTAGGGTCCTGCGCTGTGTGTGGGCTGCTGGAGTATTTTGCGTCCTGGCTGTTGGAGTGTATCATGCATAAGAGATGGTGGGACTACACGGGTTATTTCATGAATATCAACGGAAGAGTCTGTCTCGAGGGGCTGCTGCTTTTTGGAATCATCGGGATCAGTGTGACTTACCTGGCGGCGCCGATCCTGGATAATCTGTTTCAAAAGATCCCGACCAGAGTGCGCAAGGTACTGTGTATCGTACTGATCACGTTGTTTGCCATTGATTTTATATGGTCTGTGGGGCATCCGAATGTGGGAAACGGGATTACAGAAGGTTTTTATTAAAACTTTTCTATAAAGTTTATTGAAAAGGCTTACAATGAAGTATTGCTTTTTTTATCATTATATAGTATACTGATTATGGTCATGCGATACACGCGTATGGCACACAACATTGTACAGTGTAGGAGAAAGGAGTTTCATTATGAACAAGACAGAACTTGTAGCTGCAGTAGCAGAGAAAGCTGCTATCACAAAGAAAGATGCAGCAGCAGCAGTAGACGCAGTATTTGAGGTAATTGGCGACGAGATGCAGAAGAAGGAGAAAGTACAGCTGATCGGTTTCGGTACTTTCCAGACCAGCGAGAGAAAGGCTCGTACCGGCCGCAATCCTCAGACCGGTGAGGCTGTTAAGATCGCAGCTGCTACAGTTCCTGCATTCAAGGCTGGTAAGGCTCTGAAGGAGAAGGTTAACACCAAGCCCGCTAAGAAGGCAAAGAAGAAATAATGAATTGAAGCTTAAAAGGCTTAAATAAGTAAGAGAACCGGATTGTTGGTATGATTCCAGCAATCCGGTTTTTTGTTTTATTATTTGACATATTCCACTTGTGGAATTAATATAGTATTCAACAAGTGGAATACAAGAAGTACGGAGGGAAGAGGACATGTTAAAGCACGGAATATTGGGGCTGTTAAATTACGGGAACATGACCGGATATGAGATCATGGGGGTATTCAGGGATTCGCTCAGTCATTTCTGGTCGGCGCAGACCAGTCAGATCTACAGAGAATTGCAGAATCTGAAGAAACAGGGATTTGTGTCAGAGGAACATGTGCCGCAGAAGGGGAAGCCGGACAAGAATATGTTTGCCATTACGGAGAGCGGCAGAGAGGAGCTGCTCAGGTGGCTGCGGGAGGACGGCGGAATAGCCGGGGTCAGGAGTCCTTTGTTGATGAAGATTTTTTTCAGGGGAGAGTGTCCGCCGGAGGAGAATATCCGGTTCTTTCAGGAGATCGCGGCAGGGGCGGATGTATTTCCCAGGGGAAAAGGCGCGGCGGATCAGGCAAAGTTACAGTATGAGAACGTGATCACCGACCCGAGAAAGGCGTTATTTTGGAAGTTTACCATAGAATACGGCGTGATGTATGAAAAGATGCTGCGGGAGTGGTGTGCACACTGCATCAAAGAGTTGGAGGAGCAGTTATGAAAATATTGTTGATCAACGGAAGTCCGAAAGGAAAGAGAAGTAATTCGCTGAAGCTGGCGCTGCAGTTTATGGAAGGCGTGCAGGCCGCGAAGGAGGCAGAGGGAAGCGCCGTAGAGATAAAGGAGCTGGATGTGGCGGCGATGAAGATCGGGGCATGCAGGGGATGCTTTGCCTGCTGGCAGAGCACACCGGGGGAGTGCTGTATCAAGGACGACATGAGGATGGTACTTGAGGAGCAGATTGCGGCGGATCTGATCGTGTGGAGTTTTCCGCTGTATTATTTTAATGTGCCCGGGATATTGAAGAATCTGATCGACAGGCAGCTTCCCATGAATCTGCCCTTTATGAGCAGCCGGGATGACGGCTACGGCAGCGGAAGTCATGATACACGGTATGATATGTCGGGAAAGCGGCATGTGCTGATTTCCACCTGCGGGTTTTATTCCGCAAAGGGGAATTATGACAGTGTGTTAAAAATGTTTGACCATTTTCTCGGAAAAGGAAATTACAGTACGATCTTCTGCGGGCAGGGAGAGCTGTTCCGCATAAAGGAATTGTCGGCGCGGACGGATGCATATCTGGAGATCGTGCAAAGGGCCGGGAGGGAGTTTGCTGCGGGCAGCATCTCGGAAGAAACAGCAGCGGAACTACAGCAGCTTTTGTATCCCAAAGAAGTGTTCGAGGAGATGGCGGATGCAAGCTGGGGCGTGAGCAGGGAGTCCGGAGAGAAAGAGGCGAAGGACCTGTCCTTCACCAGACAGATGGCGGCGCTGTATCGGAAAGAGGCATGGGACGGCAAGGATCGGGTGCTGGAGATGCACTACACGGATCTGGACCATTCCTATCAGATTCTGCTGGGCAAGGACGGCAGCAAGGTATATACGGACGGTAGCCTGAAAACCACCACACGGATCGACACACCGTTTGAAGTGTGGTCCGCGGTGGCCAGAGGCGAGATGGGCGGCGCTGAGGCACTGGGGAAAAAGCTGTATAAAGTGACAGGAGATTTTTCTCTGATGATCAAGTGGGACGATTTCTTCGGAAGCGCGCAGGCGGGCGCAGCGGACCGGGATCTGCCTGAAGGCTCGGAGAGAGCGGTTGCGGTGAAAAATAGTGCCGGAAAGCAGGGCGGCAAGGAGTGTCTGTCGCCGTCCATGACGACCATGCTGATTCCCTGGATCACGTTCTGGATCGCCGTTTCGATCAATGAGGGGATCGGAGCGGTGATCACCCTCGGGGTGCTGGCGCTCATTCCGCTCATCATGCGGAAACATGAGTTTGTGATCTGGGATCGTTTGTCCATGGCAGCTGTGGCGGTATTGTCCGTATTGGCTTATGTGACGGGAAACGGGAATCTGGCGACAAATCTGGGCTATCTGGTGTTCGGGCTGATGTGGCTTTTGTCCTGTCCGGCGAAGGAACCACTCTGTGCCACTTATGTAAAGCACAATTATGGCGGCGAGAAGGCATACAAAAATCCGCTTTTTATGAAGACAAATTACATTTTGGCGGCCTGTTGGGGCGTGCTATATCTTCTGACAGCGGTGTGGACTTATTTCCTGCGGCAGGCGGGATTCGGCACGGCGCTGATCGTTGTGAACAATCTGGTCCCGATGGTCATGGGGGTGTTTACCGTGTGGTTTGAGCGGTGGTATCCGGCGTGGCTTGCAGGAGGCGGAAAATAAGAGACCACGGACCGTGGGCATGCGGATTGTATGCAATAAAAAACTTGCATAAACTGATTCCTATGGTACAATGATGGTGACAATTAAATAATGAGAGATTTATCTAAGAAGAGGAGAACAAGATTATGAAAAGACGAATCAGCGTTTACTTCATGACAGCACTTCTGCTGATGACTGCACTGGGCGGATGCGCAGGCGGTACACAAAAGCCTTCGGAGGATAAGTCCTCTCTGGAATCCACAGTAGCAGAGAGTTCGCAGAGCACAAATACTGCGACGGAACCTGTCTACGGGGGAAAAGTTGTTGTAGGTATACAGCAGGATATGGATAGTCTTGACCCACACAAAGCAACTGCGGCAGGAACTAAGGAAATTCTGTTCAACATTTTCGAGGGGCTGGTAAAACC
>ODAI012364607.1_pt1 | contig 35242 bp, 32 predicted proteins | sample 1539321 | NCBI WGS metagenome assembly ODAI01 (sample SAMN02144231, study PRJEB22623) | gut metagenome | biome: sheep rumen | host: Ovis aries | place: New Zealand
ACTTCGTTTCGAGAGAAAGGGCAGAGACAAGAAGCAGGCTTCTGTTTATCCCGTAGAGCAGTAAATTATTACAAGGCTCCAGACATTCAAATGTTTGGAGCTTTTTTTTCGCAACTTTAGTGGCTTATTAAGCCGGTTACATAAGGAGTTAGTTATGTTTGCGGACAGAGCGAAGATTGTTATAATCAGCGGAAAAGGCGGAGACGGACACGTTTCCTTCAGACGCGAAAAATACGTTACAAACGGTGGCCCCGACGGCGGAGACGGCGGTAAGGGCGGTGACGTTATACTTAGAATTGATGAAGGCCTCAATACACTTTCCGAGTTCCGTCATGTCCACAAGTATAAGGCTCAAAACGGAGAAGAGGGCGGTAAAAAGAACTGCCGCGGTAAAGACGGAGAAGATATAGTTCTTACGGTTCCTCAGGGTACTGTTGTCAAGGAAGCACAGTCCGGCAAGGTTATTGTGGATATGAGCGGAGATACCCGTGAGTATACTATTCTTAAGGGCGGACGCGGCGGCAAGGGTAACCAGCATTACGCAACACCTACCATGCAGGCACCCAAGTATGCACAGCCCGGACAGGAATCAAAGGAACTTGAAGTGATTCTTGAGCTTAAAGTTATAGCTGATGTAGGACTTGTAGGATTTCCTAATGTTGGCAAATCAACTTTCCTTTCAAGAGTTACCAATGCCAGACCAAAGATAGCCAATTACCATTTCACTACCCTCAATCCCAATTTAGGTGTTGTTGATATGGACGGAGGCAAGGGCTTTGTTATAGCCGATATACCCGGACTTATTGAGGGAGCTTCCGAAGGAATAGGACTTGGACATGAGTTCTTAAGACATATCGAGAGAACAAGACTTCTTGTTCATATAGTTGATGCTGCCGGTACGGAAGGCAGAGATCCTATCGAAGATATTAAGGCTATAAATAACGAACTTGAAAAGTACAATGCTGATATCGCTAATAGACCTCAGATCATTGTTGCAAATAAAATAGATGCCATTTATGCAGATGGTGAAGACCCGGTTGCAAAAATAAAAGAAGTATTCGAAAAGGGTATGGGGGTTCCTGTTTTCCCTATATCAGCTGTAACCGGTCAGGGAGTTAAGGAGCTTCTTTATGCTATTAGCGAGAAGCTTGAAACTATAGGCGGTGAACCTACCGTATTTGAACAGGAATACGATCCCGAGATAGCTCTTGCCGTATCTGATGAGCCCTACACCGTATACTACGATGATGAGACTGACGAGTACGTTATCGAAGGACCCAGGATTGAAAAGATGCTGGGATATACAAATCTCGAATCCGAAAAAGGATTTAAATTCTTCCAGGATTTCCTTAAGGATCAGGGAATGCTTGAACAGCTTGAACAGCTTGGTATTTCCGACGGCGACACTGTTAGAATGTACGGCCATTCATTTGACTATTATAAATAAGTTTTAAATAAATTGAGGATAAGAATATGATAGAACTTTCAAGTAAGCAAAGAGCATATCTTAAAAGCCTTGCAAGTAACTTAAACCCTGTTTTCCAGATAGGAAAAGGGAGCGTTACTCCTGAGATTACAGAGGCTGTAGGAGAATGCTTCAACAACAACGAGCTTATTAAGCTTAATGTACTTAAAAATTGCGATGACGATGCAAGACAGATTGCACAGGTTATTGCTGACAGAACACATTCTACAGTTGTTCAGGTTATCGGTAAGAAGATCGTTTTATATAAACCTTTTAAAGAGAATGCAAAGATTGTACTTCCTAAGTAATTTAGTCTAAATTTTACTTAATTACCCGGAGGGTTTATATGGAACTTAAAAAGATCGGAAAGCTTCTCGAAAAAGAGCTTGATTATAAAAGATACGAGCATACAAAAGGTGTAGAATACACCGCCGCGTCATTGGCTATGGTACATGGAGCTGATATCCAAAAGGCTTTATATGCAGGGCTTTTGCATGACTGTGCTAAGGCTATAGAAGATGATGAAAAGATAAAGCTTTGTGAAAAATACGGACTTTCTGTAAATGATACGGAGCGAAGCAACCCCGGGTTATTGCATGCTAAACTTGGAGCCTACCTGGCAAAGAGTATATATGAAGTCGAGGATCCTGAAATCTTAGGAGCCATCGAGTGGCATACAACAGGACGCCCCGGTATGACCCTTCTTGAAAAGATCGTCTTTATAGCGGATTATATCGAGCCAAACAGAAAGCATCTTGATAATATGGATGAAGTAAGACATCTTGCTTTTACTGATTTAGACGGAGCGGTATTAAGGGTTTTAAAGGATACTTTGACGTATTTAGGTGAAGGCACAAAGGCAGTTGACCCTATGACAAAAGAAACCTACGAGTATTATAAAAAGCTCAGATAAACTCTTAGTAAATTAAAGAGCTCAAAAAATATTAGTAAAGGGGATTTATAATGGATAACAAATCTTTAAATATGGCAAAGCTTGCAATAGAAGCTTTGGAAGATAAAAAAGCAGAAGATATCAGGGTTCTTGATATTAGCGATGTTTCTGTTATTGCAGATTTATTTATTATTGCCGGTGGTTCAAATAAGAACCAGGTTCAGGCACTTTGCGACAATGTGACAGAAAAGCTGGGAAGAGCCGGTTTCCCCGAGAATCATATAGAAGGGTATGAAACGGCAAACTGGATCTTACTTGATTTCGGAGATATCATCGTACATATCTTTGATAAGGAAAATCGTACTCTTTACGACCTCGAAAGAATCTGGAGAGACGGTAAAACAGTTGAGCTTTCTGAACTAAAATAAAGCGTAAATCTATACACTAAAATATTTAGATAAAAAACAAGCAATGTGGTACTTCACATTGCTTGTTTTTGTTTGGAAGATGCATTTGTAAATGCATTATAAGAGGGATGTTTGTAAACGATAATAATCTAAGTATATGTATCAGTGGAAGAATCTGTAAACGCCAAAGACTTTTCCGAGTATCTGACAATCGGGAACAATAATCGGATCCATGTTGTCGTTTTCAGGCTGAAGACGGATATGATCCTCTTCTTTATAAAAAGTCTTAACGGTAGCGGAGTCATCTATAAGAGCCACCACCATATCTCCGTTACGGGCTGTTTCACATTTATTGACAAGAATCTTATCGCCACTTAAGATTCCGGCGTTTATCATCGAATCCCCTTTAACATTAAGTATAAAAGATTCACCGGCAGGAAGCTCGGAGGCGGGTATAGGGAAGTAATCGAGAAGGTTGTCACTGGCAAATATAGGCTGTCCTGCAGCAACATTTCCATACACAGGCAAAGTAGCCATTTCCGTTCTGACCATCTGGAAAGAGTCATCACAGATCTCAATAGCTCTGGGCTTTGAAGGGTCGCGCTTTATATAACCCTTTTTCTCAAGAGTCTCAAGATGAGAATGTACGGATGAGGTGGATTTAAGCTTGACCGTCTCACAGATCTCGCGAACTGTAGGCGGATATCCTCTTTTTAAAATAACTTCCTTTAAATAATCAAGAATTTCCTGTTGCTTTTGTGAAATCTTATTTGAACCAGCCATAATAGGAACCTCCGTTCGATTAACTAATGAGAGTATAACATAAAACCCGAAAAAAGCAAACATATTTTCTCGAAATTTTGTTCGAATTTTTATTCAAAAAGTATTGACATGCGAAAATACGTTCGATATAATGCAGATACAAACAGATGTTCTCGAACAAATATTCAGGTATTAAATATGAGGATTTTAATTATGGGATACTATTCAGCAGCCAAGAAAATTACAGAGATGACCGACAGAGAATACGCAATCTTCAAAAAGAGAAGAGAAGCTTACTATATTAGGAGAAAGTTCCTTTTAAGCGTAGCAGCAACGATCCTTATGATATTTGTTTTATCCTTAGCGATCAAAGGCTTTGCTTCAAATGCATCCAACTTAGGTAAAGATCAAAAATGCAAATACTTCAAAACTATTATGATCGAATACGGCAAGACTCTCGATGATATAGCCGAAGAGTATTATGATCCCGCTTACTTTACTTCTGCAGAGTCTGTAAAGAAGGAGATTATGGAAGTGAATCATATAAACGAGTATTCGGCCATTCCCGGCGGCTATATTATCTATGTGCCTTATTACTCTGATATTCATTAACAAAACTTTCCGGACAGATAGTTTGAATATGGGAATCCATAAAGCACGTATAAATGATTCAATTGCTTGAAAAAAGGGTAAAACTTAGGTATTATTGTATTGATGTTGAAAATATTTAGGGGGTAAAAGCGCCGCTATGTCCGAAAATATAAATGAAAACATTAATATAAATAATTCCCAAAGTACTGATAGTGTAAATATAGATACTTCCAAAAATGAAGGAAAGAAATACAGAGATTACCATTCTAACAAAAAATATCTCAGCAATAAATATTTTCTTTGGGGTTTAACAGGATTTCTTACTATTATCGCTTGTATTGCCGTATATTTACTTCTTGTAAATATCGGTGTCGTATTTAAGTTCTTCCAATCTGTAAACAAAGTGTTGATGCCTGTATATTTAGGTATGATCATCGCTTATTTACTTACCCCTTTACTTAATTTTATAGAATGTAAGATAGTAACTCCCATATTTGACAAGACTAAGGCTAAAAAGGGAGAAAAACGTGATAAGTTGATTCGCGGTATCTGTATCTTTATTACACTTGTTATCGCCGTTGCAATTGTTTTTTGGTTGATCTATTTGATGATAAGCCAGATAGTTCCTTCAATTAAACAAATTGTTGATAATCTTGATACATACGTTTCAAACTTCCAGACATGGGCAAACAAGACTCTTAATAATAACCCTGACCTAAAGGACAATATTATTAAGATAGTCGGAGTTTCATCCGAAGGAATAGAAGAATGGATAAATGGTGATATTCTTTCCTTTGACTTTATTTCAAAAATCATTCCTTTCATCAATGATGACGGATCCGTAAATATGAGTCAGGTTATGCCCATTATCGGATCGATCATAGGAAGCTTAGGAAAGTTTCTTGGTGGACTTTGGAATTTCATTATCGGCTTTATTATCTCTATTTATTTACTTGGCGGTAAAGAGAAATTTGCCGGAAGAAGCAAGAAACTCACCTATGTTGTATTTAACAGAAAGACTGCAAACAATCTTATTTCAGCCTTTAGATTTACCCATAAAACACTTATCGGGTTCTTAGGCGGTAAGATAGTGGATTCCATTATAATCGGTATACTTTGCTTTATCGGAACCACGATACTTCAGACGCCTTACGCAGGACTTATAAGTTTATTCGTAGGTGTGACAAATATTATTCCTTATTTCGGTCCGTTTATCGGAGCTATACCTAGTGCGATACTTATTTTCGTTGTAGACCCTATGCATCCTTTAAATACGCTATTTTTCGTTATTTTTATTCTCGTTCTGCAGCAGCTTGACGGAAATGTTATCGGACCTAAGATTTTGGGCGATTCCACAGGGCTTGAAGGATTCTGGGTTATATTCTCGATTACGCTTTTCGGAGGATTCTTCAAGGTGCCCGGTATGATTTTAGGCGTGCCTATATTTGCTGTATTTTATGCCGGTGTTAAAGCCTGGGCAAGAAACAGACTTAAAAAGAAAGACTTACCTCACCATACATCTGACTACGTAAATCTCGTTAAGGTAAATGGTGAAGGAGAAGTAGAAGAGTTCATCCCTGAATCGAAAAAGCCTTTTGCAAAGGAAGGAAAAAATTCTTTCAAAGTTCCTTTCTTCAACAAGCTTATCGAAAAGATAAAAGAGAAAAAGAAGAATAAGGATAAATAATTTTGCCGCCAAGGTAGTTTATTTAAAATAAATCATGAAATTTGTAATTCAGCGTGTAACAAATGCAGCCTGTGAAGTTGATGGTAAGGTAACAGGTAAGATAAATAAAGGATTTCTCGTACTGATCGGAATCGCAGCAAACGATACAAAGGAAATTGCTGATAAGATGATCAAAAAGCTTATTGGTATGCGGATATTCGAGGATGAAAACGGCAAAACAAACCTGGATTTAAAAGCTGTAGATGGAAATTTACTTCTTATAAGTCAGTTTACTTTATATGCCGATTGTAAGCACGGAAATCGTCCCGGTTTTACAGATGCTGCTAAGCCGGACCTTGCAATTCATTTATATGAATATATTTGCGATGAATGCCGTAAAGAATTTCCTGATCTTGGTACCGGAATATTTGGTGCTGATATGAAAATTTCTCTATTAAATGACGGACCTTTTACAATCGTTTTAGATTCAAATGAAATAATGTAGAGATATGCGCTCCGAAAAAGAGCGCTGTTTCTTTAGAGCAAAGTATGCGTTAAATGGCTGCAAACGTTTTGCGTAGTGCGAGGGCACGGGTACTTTTTGTGAGGTCGATTAAGACTACCGCTGATAAACATCGACCGAACGTCAAAAGTACACGCAAAACGTCGAATTTAACGCATCACTTTACGGAGGGGAGCCACCCCCCTGCCCCCCTCCGTGGAGGGGGCCACATAGGCAGGAAAAGACGATTGACGCGAAGGAGGAGGTCAAGGGGGAACCCCCTTGCGAACGGAGATGTGGGGAAGCTTTAGCTTCTCCACATTGTAGTGAGCCTACGTAGTGGAGATTTTAGACGCAAAAAGCACGGAATTGGCGTCTAAGGAAGCCGAAATCGCATTGCTGAAGGAAAAACTTGCACAAGCGACTGAGGCAATGAAAAAGGCAGGCGTTGTGGATGTGGTACAAAAGCATGCGATAAGGCGTGCGGAGCACATACTTGCTTTTGAGGAGGACGAGGGACGAGAGCTGTAGAAAAAAAAGTAAAGTATGCGTTAAATTTATATTTTGCGTGTACATAATGCATGAAATATGATATAATATGGGTAAGGCCTTAAATTTGGTGTTTTCCGGCCCGTAAGCTACGATTACTACTTGATTTATATCATTTGTTTTTATTTCTGTATCAGTTTGATTTAGTTTTAGTTTTTTACGAGGTTTTTATCTATGCTTGAAAAAAAACGTGACTCATCAGTTCTTATAGCTTTAATGGATGAATTACCCGAATTTTGCCAGGATTATTTTATCGGGAGAAAAAATGAGCGTGCTCTTAGTACAAGAATCGGCTACGCAAGGGATTTAAATCATTTTATCGACTGGATGATCGCTAATCACCCCTATTTTTGCACTCTCGAAAAACGTCATATTAAGCCCTCGGATTTTGGCCGGATTTCAGCCTCTGACATGGATAAATTCTTAGAGGTTTATTCCGATGAACATCAAATTAAAGCTACCGCTCGTGTTCGAAGCGCCATTTCGTCGTTTTACAAGTATTTAACAGATACTATAAGAGCTGTTGACTATAATCCGGTTTCAGGGGCTCAAAAGATAAAAATCCCCGAAAAGGACTATGTTATTTATTTAACAAGCGAAGAACAACAAAAATTACTTAATACGATTCTTTACGGAACCGGTTTATCTCCGCGTCAGTTAGCCTGGCATAAACATTACGAAAAACGCGATCTGGCAATGATCTTTTTGTTCCTTGATACAGGTATGCGTGTTTCAGAGTTAAATGGTATTGACAATGGCGATCTTGATTTAAACGAATGTTCCGTTGTTGTTACCAGAAAAGGTGGAAAACAGAGCAAAATCTATTTTTCGGATGAATCCGCCGCCTATATATCTGATTATCTTGATGAAAAACAGATTAATGTGCCACTCTCCTGCGGCCCTAAGGAGCCACTCTTCGTTACAAACCAGGGAAGACGCCTTACTATCAGACAAATACAGGAAATCGTCCCTAAATACGTTGCGGCGGCTCTTCCGGAAAAGGCCGGTACTATCAGTCCTCACAAGCTTCGTTCAAGCTTTGCCATGGAGTTTTACAGAGTTGAAAGGGACATCCTTGCCCTACAGCAAAGAATGGGACATACAAGCCTTAATACGACAAATATCTACGCTAAGGCTTTTGAATCGGCTTCTCTACGTACAAGAAACTGGCGTAAGGATATAGATGATAATAAATAACTTGCTTAAAGTCTTTTTTTATAAACAACGAAGTCAAAATATGCAAATGTAATTATACGACAAACAATTTATGTTACAGTTCTATATTTAGCTCTGACAGGGGTTTATCTGTTTTCTTGCGGGTAATTTCCATTATTCCCAAAGGAGTAATATCAATTACTTTTACCGTAACATTATCTGCAGATACATACTCTTCCATTTTTTGAAGAAGCTCTAATTCTGCTTCCGAATCCATATTGATGAAGTCTACAAGGATCATTCCGCTTATATTTCTCTGTTTTAATATAAAGGCTACTTCCTTAGCAGCTTCATCATTTATAGATTTTGAAACTTCGTCTGCATCCTTTTTTGCTGAGGATATTTTTTTACCGGAATTAACGTCTATAACGGTAAGGGCTTCTGTATGATTGATTACAAGGTAGGCGCCGCTTTTTAGATAAACCTTTGTGCTTTTTGCTTCCTCTAATTTTGACTTTAGTGAATAAAGCATGGAAAGAGATATTTTCTCGTCATCGTAGAAGCTTATTTTGTCCGAAAATGGCGAAATTTCTTCAAAGATTTCCTTACTTTCAGTAAGTATTTTTTCTATCTGTTCAATATTAAAGCGCTTTATTATATAGTCCCAGAGGCTGTTTTTAGGCTCATAAAGCACATTAAAAGCTGATTTGTGCATAAATCCTTCCGGAAGTTTTTTCTTACCTACAAGAGCACTTACAGAGATCCTTTTACCCTTTTGTTTATCGGATATGATCTTTACAGGTACAAGGTCCCCCTGCTTTAAAGGAAGATATTCCTTTGGAACATTGCTCAGCTTTAAAAAGGCTTCCTCGGTTTCCGTGAGCTTAACAAAAGCCGCTTCTATATCTTTTTTTACATTTATGACTCTTGAGAGAATTATCTTACCGGACTCGGTATCCTTGGGAAATTGTTTAATCTCAGAAAGCCTTCCGTCGGAAATAAGAAATACATTTATATAAAGATCTTTATCAATCAGAATAAGCCTCGAGCCTTCGCCCGAGACTTCTTCATGTTTTCTATTTGCTTTAACCGTTTCAGGTCTTGTGTTAATATTTCTACTCATCGCTACCAATATCTCCCATAGAAATAAGGGCTCCGTTCTCATCCCTTGTATAGGTGTCAGCCCTGTAGATCATAAGAGAGTTTTCATGCATAGAATCCTTATTAAACTTAAGTAAAAGCTCTATTAAAGCCGAAGGCTTGATATTATAACCGCTGGATGCATCGACTATTGTATGGATACAATTCTCCTCTGTATCCCAGTCTAAAGCAAAGATTCTATCCTTGATATCAACTTCGCGAAGTCCGGCTTTACCTTCCTTAACAAGGATAATAGATTCCTGTGATAGAAAGGCTTTAATACCTTCAGAAATCTCTTCAGCATCCTTTGAAAAACACCCGGGAATGCGACCTTCTTTAAATCCGATATAATACTCAGCTGCAGCTACGCTTGCCATAGCATTTCCGGATTTTTCAGGAAGCTTTTTAACGGAAATAGCCTGTATCTCGGGAACGGAATGGGCATTTATAAGGTCTTTAAGTTCACTGCAGGAAATATACGAATTCATCTTTAAATCCATATATTCTCCGTCGCTCTCGATACCAACTCCAAGAGGCTGGGCAAATGTTGTAATCTGGTGAGGAGAATATCCGCCGGTATATGCGATATCCAGCTCGGCTCTTCTTATTACCTTTTGGAAGTATCTCATAACGTCCAGATGGCCGATATAACGGATAGCTCCGTGTTTTGAAAATCTTACTCTGTAATCAAAATAAGTTTTTGCGTTTTCATTACTCATATTTTTCTCACACTTACTTCGAAATCTTTATATTGGAGATAACGCACTGATCTCCGGATAAAGCTAAATAAACATCATCAACATCCGCCAAAAGCGTTGTTGTATTTTTGATGCTTATACCGCAGTTTTCGCCTTCAAATACAATGACATTACCTTTTCTCTTAACGGATAAAGAACAGTCTACACCGACTTTTTGTCTGTGTTTCCATTCATTCCAGTTAAGGAAGTCGGGATTCATCTTTATCTCAGTCTTGTTCTTTACGATCTTTTCCTCATCCCAGCATTCGCCGTCAACCCTTATAAAGGCAAATTCTTTATATCCGGGGCCCTGAAGCTTTCCGTCCGCCGAAGTATAAATGATAAAGAACGGACAATGCCATATAAGTCTCGCTGTAGGAAGGCTCATAGAATGATAAGAAATAAACAGCGAGTCGATAATGGGTATTCCTGCGGAGGAATTCGATCTCCAGGAATTGATCTGGATATTCGGAATATCTCCTACGGGGCCGGATAAATAGCTAATCTCTTCGGCGATTCTAGGGATATAGCTTTCATCAATCGAAACATCGGACTTTTCTATCTTTACATCCGATATGGTACAATGCTTACCCGTAAGGGCAAGATAGACAAATCTCGAAGAATCGGGCAATGCGATCGTTATGGTTATCTTTTTGAAGGAATTATCTATCTTTAGCTGTAAATGATCCTTATACTTAACGGCATCGATTTTATAATCAAGGCCTGTGATATTCTCAAATACCCATTTTTTATCCTTATATTCCTGATTAAACTCCTCGGAAAAAGCTGTTTTTCTGGATCCTTTTTCCTTGATAAGTCCATCAAGTCTTATCTCGTCATAGACAAAATAGGTCATATCCTCTGCGATAGTATCGCTTTCATGTGTTTTCGCATCAAGCGAATCAAAAAGGATTATTGAAGGTACGCAGTCCTCCAGAGGATGTTTCTTGCTGGTTTTTGAATGAAAGCTGATAGTGACGGGATTCTCATTAATTAAAGCTCCGTCAGATATATTTGTCTTGTAATCTTCACAAACCAAAGTATCATTATCGGATAATTCCTTTACTTCCTGTCTTTCTTTCATCTCGTACTCGGAATCTAAGTCGATCATATGAAGCATGATCCTGGAAAACTGAGGGTCGAATTGAAAACCGGTACCCTTAACAAACTCTTCCCTAACCTTTTGCTGAGGTATGGGATCACGATAGCTACGCTTACTTGTCATAGCGTCGTAAGCGTCTGCTACGGCGATAATACGTGCAATTTCAGGGATTTCCTCGCCTTTTAGGCCTTCAGGATAACCTTTTCCGTCAAATCTTTCATGATGATAATGGGCGCCGATACTTAAATACGGAGATTCAGTAATACCGGAAAGAATCTGCTCGCCGAATATAGTATGCTTTTTTATCTCAGCATACTCAGAATCGGTAAGTTTACCTTCTTTATTGATGATGGCGTCGGAAATACCTATCTTACCAACGTCGTGTAAAAGCGCTGCAAAATAAACCTGCTCGCATTTTTCTTCATCATATCCCGTAAGTTTGGCTATCTTTAAAGAGTAATCTGCTACTCTCGAAGAGTGACCGTGCGTGTATCTGTCCTTTGCATCGATTGCCGCAACAAGGGATTCGGCGGTCTGTTCGAACAAAAGATGCATCTTCTTTTGCTCCTGCTTTAAGAAATCAAGCTCCAGCTTTTCGGCTTGCTCAACGCTTTGGTTTACATCAAAAATGGACATGATATAAACAACAACAACCATACCCACCATCGCAAGATTATTAAGCGAAATACCATAGGCAAAAATCTGTAAAAGGGATGCCAAAAGCGGCATAACCGCAAAAAGGATCATCGATATAAAAGCGATCCTTGAAACAAACTTTTTGTACTGAATGATTACTGAAAGCTGAATAACGATCATTAAAAGCGGGAAAATAAGGCTTAATATATATGCGTTTGAACGCACATACTCGTTATTCTCGTTAAATGTATAATACAGTCCGGTAAACTGAGAAATTATCAGCATCAGGCTGCCGAGACCGAAAAGATAACTATTTATAAAAAGCCTCGTAGGAACTCTCTTAATTTTATCGTTTTCAAGATAAAGAGCGGAAAGGTACAAATTAAAGGCGTGCAGCGTAAAAAGCGACATAAAGAATACAAGGAAATTACAGATTCTGACCATGTAAAACCCGATTGTTGATGTATCGCCTCTGTAGATATAGCAAAGTCTGTCGGAATACAAAAGGATCGCCGCACCCAAGCTGAAAAGAACAAGGGCTATTTTCCTTCTTTTGTTTATGGCCTTCGATAGCAATGCATAAACCGTCTGAATCGTACAGATTCCGGCCATGATAAGCATAATATCAAGCTGATATTCTCTGATAAAATTGTAGATAAAATTATTACTCATCCCTACTTTACCCTATTATCTTATATTCGTTACGCAAAACAGATTCCGACACCAAATTGCGCTCCGCCGCAACCGGAACATCTCTGTGAACAGTTGGGCGTAATCTCCTCCCTTGCTGCTTTATGCCATTCATTAAGCAAAAATGATTTATTTACGCCGCAAGATAAGAAATCCCAGGGGAAGATCTCATCGTCGGGCCTTAATCTTGTCGTATAGAAATCAGGATCCACACCGTTTCTTTCAAAAGCTTCCATCCAGACATCATGCTTATTATACTCTGTCCAGGCTTCGAAGAAACAGCCCTGCTTATAAACGTCAAGAATAACGTGTGCAACTCTTCTGTCGCCTCTTGCGAGAACCCCTTCAAGTACGCTTAGATCCGCATCATGCCAGTTGTACTTGATAGACTTCTGATTAAGCTGCTCTGTAATGGCTGTACGGCAAAAATATGCCTTTTTGATAAAATCTTCTTTTGTGCACTGCGGAGCCCACTGAAATGCTGTAAAAGGCTTAGGTACAAAGAAAGAAGTGCTGACGGTGATCTGGATCTTTCCGTTAACTCTCTTTTCCTTTGGAACTACATCAAAGAAAGTTGCGGCAATCTCGTTTGCAAGCTCGGCTATGCCCCTGATATCGTCCTCAGTCTCGTATGGATGACCGAGCATAAAGTACAGCTTAACCTTGTTCCAGCCGCCCTTAAAAGCCTCTGTGGAGCCGTTTATGATATCTTCAAAGGTAAGACCCTTATTTATAACATTTCTGAGCCTTTGAGTACCCGCCTCGGGAGCGAAGGTAAGGCTCGTCTTTTTGACATCCTGAACCTTGTTCATAACGTCAAGAGAAAAGGCGTCGATCCGAAGAGACGGAAGTGTTATATTTACATGTCTCTTTGAACACTCTTCCATAAGGAAATCCAAAAGTTCCGGAAGAGCCGAATAATCGCTGGATGAAAGCGAGCTCAAAGATATCTCTTCATGTCCCGTGTTTTTCATCATCTCTATGGCATACTTTTTAAGGACTTCCACATCTCTTTCGCGCACAGGTCTGTAGAGCTCACCCGCCTGACAGAAGCGGCATCCTCTGATACAGCCTCGCATTATCTCAAGCACTATGCGATCCTGGGTACACTTGATATAAGGCACAACCGGCTTCATAGGATAATACGTATCCGAAAGGTCCTTTACAACCTCTTTAAGGATGGTCTTAGGGATACCTTCCTCCTTGGGAGTAAAGGCTTTTATGGTACCGTCCTCTTTATAAGTAACCTCATAAAGAGAAGGAACGTACATTCCGGGGATCTTTGCCGCCCTTCTTAAAAACTCTTTTCTTCCCAGCTTTTTATCCTTACATTCCTCGTAAAGATCCATTAATTCCCGGTACTTTGTCTCTCCTTCACCGATATAGAACATATCGAAAAAGTCCGCTATGGGCTCCGGGTTATATGTGCAGGGACCGCCGCCTATTACGATGGGACAATCTTCACCTCTGTCCTTAGCCAAAAGCGGAATCTGTGAAAGATCAAGAACCTGCAAAATATTGGTATAACACATCTCGTACTGGATCGTTATACCTAAAAAGTCCATATCTTTTATAGGCTTTTGGGATTCAAGAGCAAAAAGAGGAATGTTTTGCTCGCGCATGATCTTGTCAAGGTCAACCCATGGAGAATAAACTCTTTCACACCAGACATCCTCGAATGTATTGAACATATCGTAGAGAATCTGAATGCCTAAATGGCTCATTCCGATCTCGTATACATCCGGAAAACACATAACAAAACGAACCCGAACATCGTTCGGGTCCTTATAAACAGCATTAACTTCATGCCCGATATAGCGCTCGGGCTTCTCTATCTTCATAAGAATATCATCAGACAGAGCAAGATCTGTAGTCCAAAAATTTTTCATAGAATTCCTTTAACGGTTGGCAAGCTCGGTAGTAATATCCTCCCATGAAACACCCTTTTCAACCATAAGTACCATCATATGATAAAGGAAATCACTGATCTCGTACTTAACTTCATTTGAGTTGGGGTTCTTGGCTGCAATAACAATCTCCGTAGCCTCTTCGCCTAATTTCTTTAAAATCTTATCTATACCCTTATCGAAAAGATAATTGGTATAAGAGCCTTCCTTGGGATGAACTTTTCTATCCTTAATGACATCAAGTACCTCCTCAAATACCATAAGCGGATTATCGGGCTCTCTGTATTCCTTTTTGGTAATCTCGTTGAAAAAGCAGCTTCTTGCGCCGGTATGGCAGGCAACTCCAACCTGTGAAACCTTCGCAAGTATGGTATCCATATCACAGTCGGCGGTAAGTGACTTAACGTACTGGAAATGTCCGCTTGTTTCGCCCTTTACCCAAAGCTCGTTACGGCTTCTGCTAAAGTAGGTCATCTTTCCGGTAAGAAGGGTATTTTCAAAGGCCTCCTTATTCATATAAGCGACCATCAAAACTTCATCGGTACGATAATCCTGAACAACAACCGGCACAAGTCCGTCCGGTCCAAGCTTAAAACTTTCCCAGGGGAAAGCTGACTTTAAAGATACTATCGGAATGTCATTTTGCATGCAGAGATTCTTGAGATTCTGAATCTCTGTGGCATTATCGTTAATAGTATTACCGGTAACTCCGCAAACAGAAGGATACGCAAAGATCTCAAGGAGCTTATTTAAAGCCACCTGATTTATCGAAACGATAAAAGGAAGTGAAGTAACGGCAATAGTTTCACGGATTATATGAGGATTCAAAAGTATAAGTGACGATATATACTTATCAACAAGATCGATATTCTCCTCAATAACCGATGGATCTGAAAAGCAGGCAAGGATCTTGTCTTTACCAAACTTTAAAGAAACCTCTTCCGTAATATCAATATTGGACTGCTTATCGTAATCAAGAATCGCTCTTGCGCATCCCGCGTAAAGAATTTTTTTAACATCCTCCATACGCTTGATATTTCCGCCGCAGGAAACGTCTACCTCAGACTCCTTGCAGATTTCTTTGATAATATCAAGAGCCTGTTCGTGGGATTCATCATCGAAAGACATATCAAAAACGATGATCTCGTCGGCATTATTCTCGAGATATTTATGTACAAGTCTAAGAGGATCTGTCTCAACTATAGTAGTATCCTCGAGACCTCTGACTGCATGTGTCTGATATAAATAAATGCAAGGCACAAATTTTTTAATAAACATGGGGTAACTCCCTATTTGTTAAGGTTATTCTAGTATAAATGGAAACCGTATTTTTTTCAAGTAATCAAAGGTTTTGAGCACTTCTTCGTCAAATTTTTTTAGGCTTAAATAGTGCCCTTGGTACTCATTACGCCCTCAAGCCTGGGTTCTTTTGAAGTTGCCATATCAAGAGCCTTTGCAAAAGCTTTGAACATGGCCTCTGCAACATGGTGAGCATTACCGCCGTCCAAAACCTTAATATGAAGGTTCATGCCGGCACTGTAGCTTACAGCATAGAAAAACTCATGGATCAGTTCTGTATCAAGGTCTCCGATCATTGGAGCCTTAAATTCGTAATCAAAGTTAAGATAAGGTCTGCCACAAAGGTCTACTGCGCACATTACAAGAACTTCATCCATGGGAAGAACGAAATATCCGAATCTTTTGATACCCGCTTTATCTCCCAAAGCATCTTTAATAGCATTTCCAAGAACAATACCGCAGTCTTCAACTGTGTGGTGACCATCTACATTTAAATCTCCCTTGATCTTAACATCAAGATCAAAGAAACCATGTTTCGAAAAGCCTTCAAGCATGTGATCAAAGAATCCGATTCCGGTATCAATCTTATTTTTACCGGTTCCGTCAATGTTAAGAATCAAAGTAATGTCTGTTTCTTTGGTTTTTCTTTTTACAGTAGTCGTATATGTCATGATTTTCCTCTTTATTCAAATCTAACTTTAATACTGTTTTCGTGTGCCGTTAAGCCCTCGTTTCTGGCGAAAAGTTCAATCTGCTTATGTACCTTTTCAAGAGCTTCTTTTGAGTATGAAATAATGCTTGTTTTCTTGATAAAATCATCAACATTTACAGGCGAGAAAAACTTTGCGGTACCGTTTGTGGGAAGAATATGGTTAGGTCCTGCAAAATAATCTCCCAAAGGTTCTGATGAGTACTCTCCGAGGAAGATCGCTCCTGCATTTCTTATCCTTGTCATTGTATCAAAAGGATTAGCTGTTAAGATCTCCAGGTGTTCGGAAGCAATTTCATTTACCGCATCAATTCCGTCCTTCAGATCATCCGCAAGAAGTATATATCCGTAATTATCAAGGGATTTTCTGATAATATCGGCTCTTTCAAGCTTCTTTAAATAGCCTTCAATTTCCTCGTTTACTTCGTCGGCGAGCTTTTCTGATGTAGTAACGAGTATTGCGCTTGCAAGCTCATCATGCTCAGCCTGGCTGAGAAGATCGGCCGCTACGTAGTGTGCATTTGCAGTCTCGTCCGCAAGTACCATAACCTCCGAAGGGCCCGCGATGGAGTCGATACTTACATGTCCGTAAACTGCCTTTTTGGCAAGGGCTACAAAGATATTTCCGGGACCTGTGATCTTATCAACCTTAGGGATGGATTCCGTTCCGAAAGCCATAGCAGCAATTGCCTGAGCTCCGCCTGCTTTGTAGATCCTGTCTACTCCTGCGATATCAGCGGCAACTAAAGTTCCGGGATTGATGACTCCGGTCTTTCCGGGAGGTGTTGTCATAATTATATCACGTACGCCCGCAACCTTAGCAGGGATAACATTCATAAGTACGCTTGAAGGATAAGCGGCTTTTCCGCCGGGTACATATACTCCCGCTCTGTCAATTGCGGTAATCTTCATTCCCAGTATCGTACCGTCTTCTTTGGCATCAAACCAGGAATTGCGTAGCTGTTTTGCGTGGAAATCCCTGATATTCTCAGCCGCTTCCTTAAGTACATCTATAAGTTCGGGATCCAGAGCCTTATAAGCTTCCTCAATCTCATCTCTGGTAACAAGGATATTTTCCTCAGTAAGCTTATATCCGTCAAACTTTTCGGTATACTCAAAAAGGGCCTTATTCTTATTATTTCTGACATTATTTATAATATCATTAACAGTAGCCTCGTACTCTGTATACTGACTGGGACTTCTCTTAAGAAGATTTTCAAGAATCTGATTCTTGGATTCGTTTGTAAGTTTAATCTTTTTCATGATACATCTCCATGTTGTATTTTTAATCTTAGCTTAGCGGATTAAGTGTAATATATATAGTAGCTCACCCCGGGTCTCCGCGCCGGCGTAAAATTTGTCTTTATAAAGTACAAAATCGCCCGGCTTCAACTCGCGACGCTCGCCTCATCATGGCGAGCTGCTCGAACAATATCGCCGGGACCGATTTATATAAAGACATTTTACTTGCGCTCCCGACAGGGGATTCGCTTACTATATATATCACCCTTAATCCTTAACCAAGGTTAAATAAATAATAAGCAAACAATTAATTATAAATTAGTAAAAAGTAAAACTTTACACAAGTTCTCTTAGTTTAGAAACAATATCCTTAATACGTTCATTCTCCATCTGCATAGAAACGGGATTAACGATCATCCTGGCGGATAAAGGACATATCTCCTCGAGAACAGTAAGTCCGTTTTCACGTAAGGTAGAACCTGTTTCAACGATATCAACAATGACATCGGTTAGATTAACGATAGGACCAAGCTCTACGGATCCGTTTAACTTGATGATATCAACGGTTTGGTGCTTCTTTTCGTAGAAGTACTCCCTTGCGATCCTTGGATACTTGCTGGCAACTCTGATGCGCTCATGGTGTAAAAGAAGATCCGCCGCGCTTGCAGGGCCGCATACGCACATCCTGCACTTTCCGAAGCCAAGATCCAAAACCTCGTAAACATTGCGATTTTCCTCGAGGATGGTATCCCTTCCGACAACGCCGATATCGGCAGCGCCATACTCAACGTAAGTAGGAACATCGGGACCCTTTGATAAAAAGAACTTAAGCTTAAGCTCTTCATTAACAAAGATAAGTTTTCGCGAATCCTTGTCCTTCATCTCTTCGCAGCTGATACCAATCTGTTCCAAAAGATCCATTGTTTTATTTGCAAGACGCCCCTTCCCAAGGGCAAATGTAAGATATCTGTCGTTACTCATATTGATCTCCCTATCAAGGATTTGTTTTAGAATTAAGTATTACGTTTTTGCCCTGTTTTCTAAGCTCGGATGCTTTATTTAAAGCCTTTGAAAACTCCTCAAGATCATCAGGATTGTATATGATGTATGTAGGCTCTTCCTTTAAAGGAAGTGAAATATTCTGGCTTGAGAGAGCCTCTAAAATATCATCAATCTGAAGTCCGAAGCCGATAGCCGGTGCGTTCTTCCCGAAGTGCAATAAAAGATTATCATATCTTCCACCCTTAACTATCGCACGTCCCAGTCCGTAGGTATAAACTCTGAAGATCACGCCCGTATAATAGTTATATTTGCTAAGCATGCCGAGATCAAATGAAACGTACTTTTCAACTCGGTAGCTGCAAAGAACCTTGTATAACTGTTCAAGCCTTTCTAGAGCCTTCACAGATCTGTCGTTATTTACATTTTCGCCCGCAGTCTGAAGTGAATCCAGATCATTAAATGAATCGGCGATTCCAAGGAGTTTTTCCTTGTATGGAGAAGCAATCTTCTTTTCCTCAATTAGCTCCTGGGCCGCAAAATAATTCTTTCCCGAAATAAGCGTTCTTAGTTCTAATTCTGTTTCATCATCGATCCCGGCTTCTTCGCAAAGTCCTTTGAAATAACCGATATGTCCAATGGATACTCTGAAATCCTTTAATCCCGCTTCCTTTAAGCAATTTATGGAAAGAGCTATAACTTCTCCGTCTGCAAATACAGAATCATCTCCGATAAACTCAGCGCCAAGCTGGGTTGATTCCTCAAGCTTTCCCTGAAGAGAATCCGTCCTCGTAAATGCGCTTCCCAAATAGGATAATCTTAACGGCTCATTGCTGTCACAAAAATATTTTGCAGCACATCTTGCGATAGAAGGCGTAAAATCAGGTCTTAAAACAAGAGTATTGTTTTCCTTGTCGAAGAATTTGTAAAGTTCATTACTGGGAATCGTTCCGACTTCCTTTGAAAAAACATCAAAGAATTCAAAGGTAGGTGTCTGAACCTTTCTGTAACCGAAAGAATCGATAATCTTTGAAAGCTGCTCTTCAAGATACGCTTTGTTATCGTATTCTCTTCCGTATATATCTCTTACTCCTTCGGGGGTGTGCAATAATTTATTATTCATAAAGATCTCCGTTTAAACGCTTTAGCATAGTAGCGTGCTAACATGGTAAATAACTAAATTAATGACAGTATACTTACATTTATCTCTTTTGTCAACTTTTTATCAATATAATAATAAAAAATCTCAACTACTTTTAAACCAAGGCCCATTTCAATCTCTGTCGTTTAGATCCTGCTGAAGCTTATCTAAATAAGGTACCAGAACTCCCGCATGCTTCGGTATAATATAATCGGGATTAAGCTCGTCGTGTCTGAAACTCTTTCTGCCACCCTCTTTAGCTCTGTCCCAAAAGAATCTGAGCATATCCAAAGGAAGGTAATAAAGCTCGTCACGTCCCGTAAAATATATAAGGAAAAAGGCAATACCTCCCTGCTTTTCAAAATCGATCATAAACTGTACCTGATGCTCGTGGATATTTTGCAGAGCAAATGTATCTGTAGCGCATTCCTTTGCATCAAAACAAACCGGTATCCCCTGCACAGCTCCTATGTAGTCTACGGTACTTTTTTGATCAAAATAGGCAAGGGTTATATGTCTCGTCTCTTTATCGATCGTGATCGGTGTGATCGGCGTAGGAATCTTTTGAATAAGTGCAAGTCCGCTCTCTAAATATTTTTCATTTGTTTTGTTGATCATATCCTCAAGAGTAGAACCCCTGAGGCCTCTGGATTTCCAAGTAGGCATTGTCTTTCCTTTAAACCATATTTACAAGCTCGTTACTTACGTTTGTTATCTCATCCTCTATCTTTTTAAGGGTAGATTTAAAGTTTTCTTTTCTGCTTTCGGCAGATTTAATAAGCTCTACAGCATCCTTTCCTGTTTGGGCCGCTGTGGGGAGTCCGCCGGGATATTTTATATAATGCCCCGCTAAAAAAACATTGCCAAGGCCTTTGATATCTTGCGGTAAAAATGCATTTACGCTGAGTGCCGTAGTTATAAACCGCATAAAAGAACCATTGGTATCGTTGTTTCTTTTAAGATAAGAGTAAGGCGTCCAAACATCCAATATCTTAAGCTTTCCTTCGTAAGCGGGAAATTTCTCTTCGATTTCGTTTTGAATCGCTTTAGCTATATTGTACTTTTGTGAATCGTACTTTTCTTTTCCGGATTCATACAGCTTTTTCCAATATCTGCAGTCCTTTTCATACTGATCCAAAGAAACCTGTATAACGGTTTTACCGGGTGGAGCGATATACTCCCCGTATTTACGGTAGTTTTTAACGCCGATTCGGTTGTACTTTTCATATCCCGCTTCTATATCAGAGCATGGAAATGTCAGGGAATCGGGGACCTCCTCGAAGAGTCCGTCTACAGCAAAAGCTACCTGGAAAGCGCTGTAAAAGGTATATTTTAATCTGTCTTTATATATCTCTTTAAGAGAAAGGGGTGCATACTTTTTACTTATCAGATTATTAAAAGCGTAATTGATATCGCAGGCAATGATAACGTAATCACTGCTTATAAATTCGTCATTTTCAAGGACTATTCCCTTGGCTTTATGAACAGTTATCTGCTTTATAATATTTCCGATCTCATCCGCAATAGAGCTGACATATTCCTTGCGGTCAAGCTTTATCTTTTTAACAGGCGTATTTAAACAGATTTTTCCGCCTTCTTTTATATATGTATCGTAAAGGCTTTTGGCAAGTCCTATAGAGCCTCCTTCGATAAGGTCTCCGTTTCCTGCGATATAGAAGCTGTAAGCCAAAATAAGCCAATAGGATTCATATTCCTTAGGGCAAAAATCAAGAATCAGTTTTTGGAGAAGCGGGCTTTTGAATCTTTTAGCCCATTCTGTATTTCTAAGTCCCATATAACGCATGGACTTAATAAGGAATTCCTTGGGAGGAATAACCTTTGTCATTTCGCTGATACTCTCAGCAATCTCCTTTGGTCCGTTTTTCGGAAAGCTGACAGCATCATTAGCGATCTTTGCAAAGTCAATAAAAGAATTGATCTCCTCAGCATCTTTCGGCGCAATACGAAGCATCTCTTCTCTTGTCTTTTCAGGATCCGGCCAAAGATGCACCACCTCTCCGTAATACTCCGAAGCCCAAAAGTAGTCTCTTTTAATAATCTTTGTATCGTCTGTAATAACGCCAAGCTCCCGCCAAAGATCATTGGTTAAAGTACCCTTTTGAGTCCCTGTAAGCCAGTGAAGGCAGTTGTCTATTGCAAACCCGTCTCTATACCAGCCGCTGCAGCTTCCGCCGTATGTAGCGTTCTTTTCGTAGATTATCGGTTCAAAGCCTGCTCTAAGCGCAAATATCCCGGCACTTAATCCGGCGACGCCGCCCCCTATTATCAGTACCTTTGTTTTTTTATTCTCACCACTCATATTTTTATTTCCCCAAAGGTCTTAATGCAATGCTGCTCTGTAAATCTTTTCCACTCCTTCAGCATCAAGAGGTCTGATCCTTGATAGTTTAACAGTATCCTGCATCGTAGCATCCAATGAAAGGCTTCTTAACTCCTCGTCAGAAGGGTTAATACCAAGATCTTTTAAAGATACGGGCATACCTATCGATCTAAAGAAATCTACAGTCTTTTCTATTCCCAGTAGGGCTGCCTTTTCATCATCGGTTTCAGTTATCTCCCAAACTTTTCTTGCGTACCTTGAAAATCTGGGGAGTGCTTCCCTAAAAAGCTCCTTCGCCCATGCACCCCAAACTGCGGATAAAGAATCACCATGGGTTACATCATACTTTGCGGAAAGCGCATGTCCGAATTTATGTACGGAAAAGTCTTTTCCTCTGCCGCATTCCGTAAGATTGTTGTGGGAAAGGCTTGAAGCCCAGAAAACTTCGCACATAGCGTCATAATCAGAAGGATTCTTATAAGCTATGGGTCCGTTTTTTATCATACATCTAAGAAGGCCTTCCGCAATCTCGTCAGTCATATCACAGTGCGACCCCGGGATAAAATATCTTTCCATTGTATGCATCATAATATCCGTTACTCCGGCTGCTATCTGGTTCTTGGGAAGACTTGCACCTAAAGCGGGATTTACGATAGCAAAAGCGCATCTGTTAAAATCCGTATTGATACCGCATTTTTTACCAATTTCCTCGTTTGTAAGTACGGCAGAATCGCTCATCTCGCTTCCGGCGGCTGCTATTGTTAGAACAGCTCCGACAGGAAGGGATTTTGTTAAAGGAACCTTTTTAGACCAGATATCCCAAAGATCCGTTTCGCTGTTTGCGGTTCCGTGGGCTATAGCCTTTGCAGTATCTATGGCACTTCCACCCCCTACGGCGATTATAAGATCGGCTCCGAATATAACAGCTTCCTTAACGCCCTCTCTGGCATGGGCTAATGTAGGATTGGGCTTAGCTCCGCCAAAGTCCTTGTATTTAAGGCCTGCAGTAGCTAAGGACTCGTGAACCCTGTCTAAAAGTCCGCTCTTTATAACGCTTCCTTTTCCGTAGACTATTAAAGCCTTTTTTCCGTACTTTGCGGCCGTTTCTCCTGTCTTTTTTTCTGTATCCTTACCAAAAATCACCTCGGTAGGTGCGTAGTATCTGAAATTATCCATCTTTAAGTCTTGCCTTTTTAAAAAATCATGTTTATATCATTAAAAAATCCATTAAAAATAATACAAAAACAACTATTTAAAGAATCCGAACCTTTTAATTTCACCAGGAAAATCAATCCGAATTTCTTTATTCGCCAGGGCTATAAATCTTTCACCCAATACTTCCTCAACGGGGAAAACAAGCCTGTAAGCGCATAGGATCTGGTGCTTAAAACCTTTGTCATTCGCGCCGTACTTTTTATCTCCGTAAATCGGATGTCCCAGGCTTGAAAGCTGAGCTCTTATCTGGTGGGGCTTTCCGGTATGAAGATTTACTTCTAAAAGAGTCGCCTCCTCATTAAAAGAAAGAGGCTTAAACTCAGTATATATATTTGCCTTTAGATCTTCATCGGAAATATTTTTTATAAATGACATATTTTTAACAGTATCTTTTATCAGTATTCCTCTTGCGGAAAAAGCTTTTTCTATCTTGCCGTGACAAACCGTAACGTAGTATTTTTCAATATTTCCTTCACGGATTATCTCGCTCATCTTTTGGAGACCCGGAAGGCTGATACCGCAAACTATAAGTCCGCTTGTATTTCGATCAAGCCTGTTGCAGGTAGAGGGCTTAAAGGTCTTAAGATCGATCTCGGTCAGTTTACCGCTATCTAAAAGATACTCTATAAGCCAGTCATTAACGCTGTAATCTCCCTTTTCGGCTTTTTGTGAAAGAAGGCCCGCGGGCTTATTTGCAATAAGGATATCTTCATCCTCGTATATAACCGTTGGTTTTTGTAAAGAAGCGGAATTTCTTTTCTTTGATTCCGTTTTTACTTTATCGCCGCTACTTAATTCGAATGCCTTGTCAAAAGAGCCTTTATCTAAATCCGCGCCCCTAGTAAACTTCTCGAAGGTTTCATCCGAAAAAAAGCTCTCAACGCTGTCGCCTTCCGAAAGGATCTCTGAGCCGTCGGATTTCTTTTTATTCAGAGTAATATTCTTTTTTCTAAGCATCTTGTAAACAAGACTTTTTGACGCACCGGGCAGGTATTTAGCTAAAAATTTGTCAAACCTCTGTCCGGCTTGGTTCTTGCCGATTATAAACTGCTGCATATTTGGTCCCGATTAAAAAACAATCTAAACTTTTTTTGCCAATATAAGCTATTACTGCCGCTAAAAACTATAAAGCATATCTAAAGCTTCTTACAAAGAAATGCTCTTAAGGACGTTCATAATGCCCTCTTCATTGCCTGAGTCTTTAAGCTCCGATAAAGACTTAAGCCTTTCAAGATATTTATCTTTATCTTTGAAAACCTTAACTGTAATATCCTTGTAATTTTCCGCTTTTAAATATGTGCTTATATGCTTAGAAAAGTTCTCTTCGTTTAAATCTGCTTTTTCGGTAAAGCAGATAACGGATCCGCTTTTAACTGCAAGGTGAGCTGTGGGATAGTTTTTTTCGTAGGACGTAAATACCAGATCAAAAGCATTTACCAAAGTTTCGGAAAGCTTTTCCGCTTCGGCTGCAAAGGCAGGGTTTCCTGATTTAAACCTGATAAACATTATCATATTTACAGCGCTTTTTGCAGCGGGTAAAACGCCCAGTACGGCTACGATGGTAAGCAGATTCTTGTTGGTATGGGTTGTAAGAAATCCGATAAGATATACGGCAGCACTTAGCACAAATAAAAGTACTGTTCTGATAATTTCGTAGGTACGCTGATTTGAAAGGTAGTTTCTTTCGCCTTTATATTTTTCTGTGCTAAATAATCTTTTGAAGTTCATCTTCTGTAAGTTCTCTCCATTTTCCTTCTTCTAAATCTTTGGGAAGCGCTAAGTCTCCGAAAGAAACCCTCTTTAAGGTGACGACCTCGTTCCCTACAGCCTCAAGCATACGCTTTACCTGATGGTATCTGCCTTCATGTATAGTTAAAAGCAGGCTCTTTTCATCTATAAGCTCAGTTTTTGCCGGAAGGGTAATCTCTTCATCTCCGATATCAACTCCCGCCTCTAAGGCCTCTAAATCGCTTTTTGAAAGGGGATGAAGTGTTCCCACAAGATAAGTCTTATCTACATGGTACTTAGGGCTTAAAAGCCTGTGCGAAAGAGCTCCGTCGTTGGTAATAAGAAGAAGACCCGTTGTATCCTTGTCCAGCCTCCCTACAGGAAACAGATCCTTTGCCGGCAAGGGCTTTATAAGATCCATAACCGTCTCCTGCTTTTTGTCTCTAGTGGCTGTAACTAAACTCCCCGGCTTATTTAAGATGATATAAATATACTTTTTATACTCTATCTTTTTACCTTTAAAGCAGATTTCGTCCCTGTTTTCATCAATACTATAGTCAGCTTTTTTAACGATTTCCCCGTTAACGGTCACGACGCCACTCTTAAGATACTCTTTTACCTGACTTCTTGTTCCTAAATTATTATTACTAAGAAATTTATCAATTCTCATATAATCAAAAAATCACCGGTTTCACAAAAAGCGAAACCGGCATTTATTAGTTTATTCCTGTTCTGAAGATTCTTCTGCGGGGGGTACATCCTGGGCTTCTTCAGGGTGCAGCTGCTTATGATCTTCACGAATATTTGCAGCGTATGTATTTAGTGTATTAATAAGGGCTGTGTAATGGTCTGTAGCCTGCTTTGAAGAAGAATCGAAAATGTTCTCCAGATAAACCATAACATCTTCCATGTACTGCGTAGCTGCATCTCTGAGCTGGTTTGCCTGAGCTGTAGCGGTATCTACGATGTTCTGTGCCTGGTTTTTAGCCATCAGGATTACTTCATCAGCCTGCTCATAAGCTCTTCTCATAATAACATTTTCGCTTACGAGCTCATCAGACTGTACAACCGAATCATCAAGAAGCTTTTTTGCTCTAGTCTTTGCGTCGGAATAAATAGCTTCCTGTCTGGCGATGATCTTGCGGCATTTATCTATCTCTTCGGGAGCTTTACGTCTTAAGTCACGCAGGAACTCTTCCATCTTGTCCCTGTTACAAACAATTTCCGTGGAAGACATGAACTTGCCCTTGCAGTTGCTGACATATTCTTCCATCTCGTCGATTACTTGAAAAATCTGACTATCCATTTTCTCTCTCTAAGCTTTCTTTTAATTTTGTTTATATTTTTCATGTATCATATCGGCAACATAATCCGGAACGGTTTTACTTATATCCCCTCCGAAATATGCGATCTCCTTGACTCCCGATGAAGAAAGGTAGGAGTACTCAAGAGATGTTGATAAAAATATAGTATCAAGCTTTCCGCCGGATAAAACGCGATTTGTCTGGGCCAGCTGAAGTTCATACTCGAAGTCGGTAACGGCTCTCAGTCCTCTGACCGCAACATGCAGATCGTTTTTATAAGCATAATCGCAAAGAAGCCCGCTAAAGGAATCAACCTGAACATTAGGCAATCCTTCAGTCGCTCTCTTTAATATTTTAACACGCTCATCAACCGAAAACAATGGGTTCTTTTGGTTATTGTTAAGGACCGCAACTATCAAAATATCGAACATCTCAGATGCCCTTTTGATAATATCCAGATGACCTAAAGTCATAGGATCAAAGCTGCCGGGATAGACTGCTCTTTTCATAAAAAATACCTCCTAAGCGTGTCAAACCCTTTTATGAAGGAATACGTGCTTGTTGTTTTTATATTCCTTAACTCTCGAGATCTCAAATCCAAGATCAGTTACATAATCAAATCCGGTTTTAAGATCGGCCTCAATGATTATAAGAGTCTCCTCGTCGCAGTATTTGGCGTTTTTTAAAAGCTCCAAAACTCCTCTTTCAAGGCCTTTCTCGTAAGGAGGATCCATAAAAATAATGTCTACATGCTTCTCATAAATATTATAGATTGCAGATGAAACATCCTGTTTAAATACTATAGCACGGTCTTGCAGTTTCGTAAATGCAAGATTCTCTGTGATGCATGCGTTCGCTGAAGCTGCGTTGTCAATAAAGTAAGCCTTTCTGGCACCTCTTGACAGGGCTTCTATACCGATTCCGCCGCTTCCTGCGAACATATCCACAAATACGCACTCGGGGATATCACCCTGTAAAATATTAAATAAAGTTTCTTTAATACGATCCTGAGTAGGTCTTGTATCAAGCCCCTCGGGTGTCTTTAAAGGAAGGCTTCTGCATTCGCCGGCAATTACTCTCATATAGTTTCCTCTTATCTAAGCTTTGTACCCTTGGCATCTCTCTTTTGAAGCTTTACGGTATTGAGAACGATGCTGTGGCCGTTGTGTTCTATAGCTGCATCGTCCTGGGCCTTTGTAATATAAACTTCCTCCACGCCGTCCTTTGGATCAAGCTTCATAGCTCTTACGCCCTGTGAAACCTTCTTAAGTACCGAGATCTCTTCAATCTGGAACCTAAGGAAATATCCGTTTCTCGACTTAAGGATGATATTCTTTTCATCCGTAAGAGGAAGTACTGCAGCTACTTCATCCTTATCCGAAAGTTTTGTGGAAGCGATGGTTTTTCTCGTAGTTTCAAACTCAAGTCCCGGAACGATCTTAACAAGTCCGTTCTTTGTTGCAAAAAGGAGTCTTCCGAGTACCATCTCGTCCATATTGCAAACGTAGATAATAGCACCGTCTTCTGACTTGTAGTTAGTAATATTATCAACGGGAGTTCCCTTATCGCGAAGCTTTGACATAGGAAGATCAAGAGCCTTAATAACGTGCATCTGTCCGTCTTCCGTGAACATAGCTATGCGGCCGTTGTTTTTAACATTAAAACAGTACTTAAACTCGCTCTCGCAGGCTTCCTGGTTGCGCTCGTAAGTATTTTTATCGATAAGCTTAGCGTATCCGAATCTGTCCATAAGGAAATTAACATCCATTACTTCGAACTCTTTTTCCTTGTAAACAGCTTCTTCACCATTCTCGATAACGGTCTTTCTTGGCTTGCCAAACTGCTTTTTAATCTCATCAAGCTCATTTATTATAACAGTGGCCATAGAGTCCCTTCTATCCAAAATATCCTCGTACTTATAGATATTGGACATAGTCTCGTCATGTTCCTTGATAAGGGCTTCGAGCTCGAGACCGATCAGCTTATACAGCCTCATCTCAAGGATAGCATTTGCCTGGCGTTCTGTAAACATAAGCTGCTGCGCCATGATCTTGGATTCTTTGGACTTAAAGCCGATACCGTCTGTCTTTCCGCTTGTAAGACAGTCTTTAGCCATCTGACGGTCCTTGGATCCTCTTAAGATCTCGATTATAAGGTCGATGACATTAACAGCCTTGATGAGGCCTTCCTGAACTTCCTTCTTTTCCTTTTCCTTGGCAAGGAGGTTGTTGTACTTTCTTGTATTAACCTCAAACTGGAAATCAACGCAGGACTTTAAGATGCTCTTAAGTCCCATTATCTCGGGGCGTCCGTCTGATATAGCAAGCATATTTACGCCGAAAGTATCTTCAAGATGAGTCTTTTTGTAAAGCAAATTTACGAAGTTTTCAGCATCCGCATCCTTACGAAGCTCAATTACGATCCTTATACCTTCTTTTGAAGACTGGTTGGATATATCTACGATGTCCTGTGTCTTCTTGGTTTCGGAAAGAGCCGCAACATCCTGTAAAAACTTAGAAATATTGGCTCCTATCATAGTATAAGGGATCTCGGTTATAACGACATTTGTATGTCCGCCCTTTGCCTTTTCAATCTCTACCTTACCGCGAAGCTTTATCTTACCGGCACCGGTTTCGTAAATATCAAGAAGCTCATCCTTGTTGATAACGATCCCGCCTGTAGGGAAATCAGGGCCCTTTAAGTGCTTCAGCAGCTCTTTCGTAGAGATATTTTCATCCCTCATATAAGCCTTTGTAGCTTCGATAACCTCTGCAAGGTTGTGGGGAGGTATACTTGTAGCCATACCAACGGCTATACCTTCGGATCCGTTTACAAGGATATTGGGTATCTTAACAGGAAGAACCGACGGTTCTTTTTCCGTCTCATCAAAGTTAGGTACGAAATCAACAATATCTTTATCAAGATCGGAAAGGAAAGCTTCCTGGGTTATTCTCTGAAGTCTGGCTTCGGTATAACGCATTGCAGCGGCGCCGTCACCTTCGATATTTCCGAAGTTTCCGTGGCCGTCAACAAGTGGTAATCCTTTTTTGAAATCCTGCGCCATAACAACTAAGGCATCATATATCGAGGAGTCGCCGTGGGGGTGATATTTACCCATCGTATCTCCTACGATACGTGCACTCTTTCTGTATGGCTTATCCCATTTGATGCCGAGCTCGCTCATATCGTAGAGTACACGTCTTTGAACGGGTTTTAAGCCGTCACGAACGTCCGGCAGGGCTCTTGCTACGATAACGCTCATAGCGTAGTCTACGAAGGCACGCTGCATTTCCTCGGAGTATTCGGTTTTTATAATTCTTTCTTCCATGTTTCTTTCTCTCAGATAGAATTTAGATTACTAACTTAGTCACGGCACATAGCGATGATATATTCTTCACTCACACGCCTGATTAAAATATTTAAACTTTATACATCTAACGCTGCGTCCTGCGCGTGCTGATGGATGAACTCACGGCGAGGGGGAACATCGCTGCCCATGAGGAGCTCAGTCATCTCGGAAGCGGCTCTTGCGTCCTCTATCTCAACAAGCTTCATAAGCCTGTTCTCAGGGTCTAAGGTTGTCTCCCAAAGCTGTTTGGCATCCATTTCTCCGAGACCTTTGTATCTTTGAAGAGTAAAGCTGCCCTTATGGTTCTTGCGGTATTTTTCAAGAGCCTTATCGTCGTAGAGATACTCTTCCTTGCCCTTTGAAGGGATAGCCTTGTAAAGAGGAGGCATTGCTATATATACATGTCCTTCAAAGATAAGCTCAGGCATAAATCTGTAGAACAAGGTGAGCAGAAGCGTCGAAATATGAGCTCCGTCAACGTCCGCATCGGCCATGATGATGATCTTGTCATAGCGGAGCTTTGTAATATCAAAATCGTTGCCGTATCCTTCGGAAAAGCCGCATCCAAAGGCGTTAATCATAGTCTTGATCTCTGCGTTTGCAAGGACCTTATCCATTGAAGCCTTCTCAACGTTAAGTATCTTACCTCTGATAGGAAGGATGGCCTGGTAATTACGGTCTCTCGCCATTTTTGCAGAACCGCCTGCAGAATCTCCCTCTACGATAAAGATTTCGCACTTTGAAGCGTCTTTAGAGATGCAATTTGCAAGTTTTCCGTTGGAATCAAAGGAGAATTTCTGCTTTGTAAGCATATTGGTCTTTGCCTTTTCCTCTGTCTTACGGATCTTGGCTGCCTTTTCGGCGCATCCTATGATGTTTTTCAATGTATCAAGATTACGGTCGAAAAATCTTGTAACTTCATCGGAAGTAACCTTGGAAACCGCTTTTGCAGCGTCCTGGTTATCAAGTTTTGTCTTAGTCTGTCCCTCGAATCTGGGATCCGGATGCTTAATGCTGATAACGGCAGTCATACCGTTACGTACATCGGCACCGGTAAAATTGTTGTCCTTTTCTTTAAGGATACCAAGCTCATGGGCGTAGGAATTGATTATTGTAGTAAACTGAGCCTTAAATCCTGTAAGGTGGGTTCCTCCTTCGGAGTTGTAGATATTGTTACAGTATCCGAGTACATTTTCATGGAACTCATTAACATACTGGAAGGCACACTCAACAAAGATTCCTTCGTACTCTCCGGAGAAATAGCAAACGTCGGTAACAGCCTCGTTGTTGGCGTTCATATGGCGTATAAAGCCTGCGATACCGTCCGGCTCGTGGTATGTAATCTCCTCCGGCACATCTCCCCTTAAATCCTTGTAGTAAATTGTAAGGTTGGGATTTAAATATGCTGTGTCGTGAAGCCTGTTCTTGATATCGGCTTCAGCGAACCTTGTCCTGTCGAAGATCTCATCATCGGGAAGGAAATTGATGCATGTTCCATGCTCTCTTGTCTTTCCGACAACGGGTAAAAGTCCTTTTACAAGTTCGGTTGTAGGTATTCCGCGCTCGTAAGAATCCTTATAGATCTCACCGCCTGTTTTAACGGTAACGGTAAGATGCTCGGAAAGAGCGTTAACAACGGAAGAACCTACTCCGTGGAGTCCGCCGCTTGTCTTATAAGCGTTATTGTCGAATTTACCGCCGGCGTGAAGAGTCGTGAAAACCAGTCTTTCAGCGCTGATCCCCTTTTCATGCATTCCGACAGGGATACCTCTTCCGTTGTCGGATACGGTGGCGGAGCCGTCTTTTTCCAAAGTAACATATATCTTATCGCAATAACCGGCCAGATGCTCATCCACCGAGTTGTCAACAATCTCGTAAACAAGATGGTTTAATCCTTTTGTGGTAACAGAACCAATATACATTCCGGGGCGCACCCTGACAGCTTCAAGTCCCTCGAGGACGGTTATGCTCGATGCGTCATAAACTTCTTTTGCCATAAAAACTCCTACTATCTTACTTCGATACTAAAAATCGGCATGAACATTTGTTCACACCGATTTAGTATATCATATATTTAGTGGTATTGCAAATAAATATCCGCAAAATATGGCTTTATCCGCGCTATTTATATGCCGATTAGTTTTTCGAGAAAGTCCTTTTCAGTACTTCCGAAATAGAAATCGCATTTCCCTTATAGAGGCTCATCATTTTATAGATTCTTCCGGCCATATATATGAGGGCTACGATCAAAACGATAAACGCCGCTAAGGCCGCAAGGATAACAGGCCATGAAACATATCCGAGCATTACATTCGCAGGAAGTATCATTCCACCCGTAAAGGGTATGATAAGCATCCATGTTTTGGTGGTCTCAGCATTCATTCCGCCGGCAAAGATCAGTATAAAGAAACTGATAAGAAGCGGGAAGATAAATAACGTAGCCTTACTTGATACCTCTTCTTTTGTACTGCTCATAGCTCCAGCAATGGCGGCAAGGCTAAAGTAGAGCACAAAGCTAAGGAAAAGGAAAATAATACCTATAACAACATTACCGGGCCTGAATACGTTTAGCTCCTTCATACCGTCAATAAAGGCCGTAAGGTAATTCTTTCCCTCCGGGAAAAAGGCCTTAGATATAAGAGATCCTGCGGAAAATCCCAATGCCAAAGAAACGATCCAGGAAAATGCCTGAATCATTGCCGTTATGATGGCAGCTAAGAGCTTTCCAAAGATAAGAGACTCTGTCCTTACGGAGATCAGCATCGTATCCATAAGCTTAGATTCTTTTTCCATAACGACGGACTGGGCAAGAGTCTGTCCATAGCTTAAAAGCATAAAGTAAAGGAGCATGATCGTAGCGTACGGAAGCGCCATACTTACTACCTTCATAACCTGCTCTCTCATCAGCTCTTCGCTGGATAAGACATCTTCGGCTATGGAAACGCCATTTTCGTATCCGGATTCGGTATATGTTTCGTATACGCTCTCCGTATCAAGAACAGACAATTCCTCTTCAGATAGGCCTAAAAGACCGATAGTAAAATACTTATTATAAGTCTTTATAAACTTTAAATAGTTTTTGGCATTACCTTTTTCGACCTTTGAGCCTTCGGGGATAATGACATTAGCTATTAAACCGTCTTTATTCTTTACAACAAGAACTATTCCGGACTCATCGCCTTTAGCCTTGGACAACGCATCTTCTATGTTTTCGCAGACAACGTATTTAATACTCTTATATTCTTCTTCGGGTAATACGTAAAGGCCCTGCCAGAAGGCTTTATCCGAGTCTGTTTCATCATCTACGTAAACAGTTTCCGCAGTGCAGCTCTTTAATGAACTGTCCTTTGAAGAGTTATAACCGATGGCAATAAGTATAACAGCGGGCGCGATCAAAAAGATGATGGAAAAGATTACGGTAACAACCTTAAATCCTTTTGTACCCGCCATGTTTTTAAGGGAGAATCTTAAAACTGTTCCAAAGTTTTTAAACATTTGTCTGCTCCCCCTTTCCCGCAAGCTTTAATACCTCGATAAAGCTAAGTTTCTTACTGTCGTTTACAATAAGCTTTCTGTATACTTTAGCCGTGATCATAAACAGCGATATTGCAAGTAAAATCTGCACCAAAAGAGAGATGGCGTAAAGCCAGAAAGGAATCTTCTCGCAAACAAAATTAATAGGTGCAACATAAGAAGATATAAAAGGTACTACGGCTAAAATATCTGTAACAACTTTATTGTCTATAAGAGGTATAAAGATCGTTATAATATATCCCGCAATACTTATAAACTGAATAGCCATTACAGTCGGGCCAACCTCTTCCGCTTTTGTACATGCGCTTCCGAAAAGACCCGCAAGTATTGAAAAGATAAGATATGTTAAAAGGACCGACAAAATCAGTATAAGTAACTTTCCAAAGGATAAACCGAAAATGGCTCCAAATTCATAACCGGTGGTTGCATGAGCGACAGCTTCGGATTCATTAACCATAAAGAGTCCCATGACAGCGCCGCTGATCCCCGAGCCCAGGCTTCCGAAGACAAGCATAGACACAACGTATATCATCATTGCAAAGATCTTGCCCATTATAAGAGCAAGAGGTCTTACGCTGACAAGAAGGTTCTCCACAAGCTTTGAAGTCTTCTCTTCCATTACGGCTGAGATCACAAAGGATACGGTTAAAGATACAAGCATCATAACGATAACAGAATAAACCGTAGATAATGTGATCGTATCTGAGGATGTAAACTTGCTGTTTTGAAGCTCGTAGTATTCCTTCTCTGTAATCGCTTTACCTGTTTCTATTCCGGCCAGGTAATCCGAATAATCCTCTTCGCTTATGGAAGAAAGGATTCTTTTATCCTCAAAGGCGTTGTAAATATGTTCCGTAAAGCTGTCAAGAAGCAGGGAACTTACCTTTGAATCGTCACTTACTATACCAAAAGTCTTATACCTTTCTGATTCATCAAGCTTTAAAACAACTCCGATTTCCGTATCTTTAAGATCCGGCACATCCCCAAAGACAACTTCTTTATTCTCAAAAGAAGTATCTTTAAGTCCTAAATCCTCAAGCGAAAGGTCTACATCAGTTTCGTTATCGATAAAAACCTTTGTAACGTCGTTTTCCTGTTTCATAGAATCCACAACGGCCATCGTAGACTCTGTAGACTTTGCGGAAAGAGCGCTTATGGGGCTCATTAAAGTCATCATAGCGATGACCATAATATAGCTTATAAGATAGCCCTTATTCTTAAAGGTCTGCTTTAAGGTAAAGGAAAAAACCTTAGAAAGCCCCTCCATATTGTAAATGTTGTTTGAACTACTTTTGCTCTTCATCCGCACCCACCTCTTTTACAAAGATCTCATGTAAACTGAGCTCTGCAAGTTCAAACTTTATAACGGTTACTCCGGCATCAATAAGCTTCTTTAAAAGAGCATTTGCCTGTTCGTCTCCCGTTACCTTTAAAGAGTATTCATTTTCCTTTTCGGAAAGGATTTCGATTCCAAGTTCTTTAATGTAGGAAGATACATCGCTCTCGCATTTAAGAGAAAGCTTAACTCTTCCGTAGCTTTTCTTGATATCGTTGAGATTTCCCTTAACAATAGCCTTTGAACGGGAAAGTATCGTTATATCGGTGCAAAATTCCTCAACAACAGCCATCTGATGGGAGGACATGATGATATATTTTCCGGCATCGATCTGTTCTCTTACAACGTCCTTTAAGATATCGGTATTTACGGGGTCGAGTCCTGAAAAAGGCTCGTCCAGAACCAAAAGCTCGGGATCTGAAAGCATGGCGATAAGGAACTGAATTTTTTGCTGATTACCTTTTGAGAGCTGATCGGGACTCTTGGGCTTGGCTTTTATCTTGCGTCCGTTATCAATTATCGGATCTACGTGCGTGAATACCCCGGACGGGGAGGAAAATTCATGAAGACCTTTCTTTTGGTCAGCTGGGCGTTCTTCCTCATTGTAGTTGTCCCCGGTTTCTTCCTTTCCCGTTGGAACTTTTTCAGTTAAAAAACTCATTCGGTGACAGAGATGGAAAGATTCAAACTTTTTATTAAAACACAAATCAGAATTATAGTATTTATCGTTATCCTTATTGCAGTCGCGGCGGCGTCGGTTGTCGGGATATTGAAGAGTACTCCGGAGAAGAAAACAGACGGCGGCAGACCGAAAACAATCACCGTAAAAAATGAAAACGGTGAG
>ODAI013635191.1_pt1 | contig 35224 bp, 29 predicted proteins | sample 1539321 | NCBI WGS metagenome assembly ODAI01 (sample SAMN02144231, study PRJEB22623) | gut metagenome | biome: sheep rumen | host: Ovis aries | place: New Zealand
CGCGGGTAAGCTCCTCTACTCCGGCGTACCTCTTCAAACGGCTGACAAACTTCTCCACATCTTCCTCGTCCTTGCGGGGCTGCCACTGCTTGGCTTCAAGATCAGCGACTATCGCGTTAAGCTCTTTCTGGTCTTGTGGATATCTCTGCAACAGGTCGATGCACACATCTTCCGGAACTTTTCCAAGAACCTTGTCCTCGTAGATCTTCGGAATGAGGGCAGAAAGCTCGTCAAGTCTGCGCTTACCGTCTGTAAGCCGCTTTTTATCCTCGGAAGTCTGTTTCGCGTGTTCGGACTACGCATATAGACCGTGGTCACGTTCACAATCACATCATTTTCAACTCCGTGAGTATGACAGATCACAAGAAATATATCAGCAGTCCGGGCAGCTATTACAACATCCGGCGGATAAGCGATTCGCTTTGCAAAGAATACGGGCTGTCGGTCATTAAAGAGCCGAAAGAACCGGGCAAGTCTTATTACGAAACGCTTGTCTCCAAAGAACAGAAAAGTTGGAAAGAATTACTCCGTCAGAATATCGACCGCTGTATGCACTTACACCTGAGCATCGTAAGAATCTTAGAGGTTACTTTGGAGGAGGTGCCGATACCAGATTTTGGCGAGCATATCAGAAAGCCATAGCTGATTCAAGACCAGATTTCAATCCGGAAGGATTGAACGAATATTGGCAAAATGAGTCAAAATAATATAATGATGATACAAGAACTATGTTAAAAGAACTCGAATCAAGAATTAAAATGGTCATTTCATCCAAGCTTGAAGACTACTATGGTGAAAGTTGGCTAATAAAAGGTTTGCCCAAAAGCATCTATACTAAAGCAAAAAATGAAGCAGATGAAGCAATCTATGAGAGTGTAGCCAATAATGGTGACGAAGTTGATATCCCTATATGGGATTATGTTCCCTTATCAGATTGCAAACAGATTATTATAAACGGTAAGAATTGGTCAATGCTTTTTGAAGATATTTTTGTCCGTCCGTAAGAGGAAAAGATTTCGGGTGGTAAGGAAGCTAAGACTGAATGGGTAATTGGATGTCCTGAGGATATTTGATGTTCTGAGGTGCGCAAGTTGCATCTATTATCAATGTTCCGCTATTTTTGGAAGTATTGTATCCTTCAACAATAACTGCATTTTCATCTGTGCCGGAGCCGCTATCATTATTGTCATCATCCGAATCATCAGGCATATTGTATTCAATTATCATCTCGTTGATCTCAATCATGATGTCAGCACTCAGCCGCTTGCGAAACTCGACAAGCAGTGAAGGCACAAACGGAATCGCATCAACATATCCCGGTAATCCAATGAAATACTGATAGTATGGATTCTCTCTGATCTGCTCTACAAGTTCTTCGTCAGCATATCTGAATTGCTGCTGTATCAGCAGAGAACCGAGTGCCATTCTCAGCGGCTTCGCAACATTCCCGGTATTGCTCGGGAACAGTCCCGCATACTTGTCCTCTATTTTGTCCCACGGGATCGTTGCAGCTTTTTTCACCCAACGATTTTCCGGATTCATCTGTAAACCAAGCGGCTGATTAAAGTCTGTGAATGCTATCTGATGATTTTTGTTCTTCTTATACATAGCGCTCTCCTAAAAAGTGCAAGCTTTTTGTTTGTTTTTTGCTGTTTTTCCTGCACTTTTATTATACCACATTTCTCGCTGTTTGGCTATATGATCGGGTTATTTTGTTCGTGAGGTGAGATTAATTAAAGCAACGGTATCATTCTGTTTTGGAAGCTCTCGACAGAATAGATACCGTTCGGTTACTGATCGACACAGATTATTTTGGTTCTTATCCGGTAGGTGTGGGTATGAAAATGGGTATTTGTACGAGTATGACCGCATTTATTCCACGGTCATCTTGACACGAGCCTCGATTCAAGTGTGAGACAACACCGGCAGGCACCCCTAAAGGGCTACTGCCGGGCTGCCGGCCTATCACATTTGAAACTCATGTCAAGATGCTTTCGTGGCATAAACGCTGTATTCTGCGTTTTTAAGACCCACACTTACCGGAGATGCCTCATTTTTTCTATTTCCACTGGGTTCATATCTTCTGTTCTCTTATATCATTCACAATATTACCTTACTTTCCGAAATACTTTATCGCAAGCATAGTCAGATCATCGAACTGAGGTGCGTTGCCTACAAACCAGTCCACACTTGTTCTGACAGATTTCAGAAGCTCTTCAAGCGAAACATCGCCGGCAGCATTCAGAGCATCTATCATTCTTTCTTCGCCGTACAGTACAAACTCTGTGTTTGTAGCCTCCGGAATGCCGTCGGTGTAGACGAACAAAGTATCACCGTTCTCAAACTGTATTTCATAATCTGTGTACGAAACCCCGGGTATCATCCCGACAAACAATCCGTGTTTATTATCGTCAAGCAGCTCAAATTTTCCGCCTGCCCGCTTTATTGCCGGATACTCGTGACCCGCGTTGCAGCAGGTCATTTTTCCTGTGTTGATATTGAGTATCCCGAGCCATACTGTCACGAACATATCATTCGTGTCATCACGGCAGATACGGTTGTTGACAGCTTTGATGATCTTTGCCGGAGAACCTCCAAAAATCGAATAGTTATTTATAAGGTTCTTAGCGTACATCATAAACAGCGCTGCCGGCACGCCCTTGCCCGAAACATCGGCTATTACAAGCCCAAGCGTCTCCTTGTCGATCATAAAGAAGTCATAGAAATCTCCACCGACTTCTTTGGCAGGGGTCATAGATGCATATATCTCAAATTCTTTATACTCCGGGAATTCTCTCGGCAGCTGACTCATCTGGATCTTTGCGGCAGTCTCCAGTTCGGTTGCGGTACGCTCTCTTTCTGCGGCAAGCTTTGAGTTCTCTTCGTTGTACCGCTCCATTTCTTCAGCCATATATTCTATATCCCGCGCCAAAATACTGAACTCGTTGCCGGTCATAATCCCGGACATTTCGTTTACTATGTGTCCGGTATCCTTTGTGCTGGTATATTCACGGACATTCTTCTGTATCAGAGATAGAGGACGGGTAACTTTTCTGCGCAGAAACAATATCAGGTTTATATCAGTTAAAATAATAAGCACGGCGCTTACCACCAGCATCGGAAGCATAAGACCGTTCAGAGTACGAAAAAGAGCGCTGTTATTATGGAATGCGCAAAGAATATAATCTCTTTTTCCGGTCGATGTCAGGAGCTTATATCCCGCATAGTACGAATTCAATTGACTGCTGTTATCTTCATCTTCGGGAGAGTAAAAGTACAATATCTCAAATCTTGTTTCACTGATTTTTTTATGGCATATTTTCTCAACCTCTCTCGAATGGGTCATATCTATTTCGGGTTCAGAACCAAAAAACTTCATCACTTCATCTTCAGAAACATCACCGGTCGTTCTACTTCCCTCCATAACTACGTTCGAATTGCCGTTATCGTCTACTGCAAGGACATATACATCTTCGTAATCATAGACATTCATACGGCTGTTCAGCACACTGAGCAAGACAGTATAACACATAACGGAGTTGAATTCCTTTTCAGTGTCGGTGAGCGCATTAAAAACCTCATCATTATCTTTGAACGCCAATTCTTTGATATTCTGATATTTCGTATTCTGAACTTCCATAATTTCAGAATATATCTCGTCTATATTTATATTGCCGACACGATCCAACAAATAATCGAATGCGGCACCTTTGAATTTTATTGTATCAAAATTGTGATAGATCACCCCAACGTCTCTGTCCACTGTCTCATTTTTTGCGGCAAAGTATGTCGATGCTGTGTTTGCGAATACCACAAACATAAATATCACAAGTACAAGCACAAGCATCACCGAGATGACTACGGCAACCTGTACCAACAGTTTTTTCTTCATATTCAGAGTTCCTGTTCAAGTTCATAAACTGCAATATCGCACAAAGAGTTTCCGGCTCTCTGTGCGATATTGATAATATCACAATTCCACACCGTTCTTTTTCAACAGTTCCCTTGCACTTTCAACGGAATCTATACCTGTAGGATTCTTGATAGGCGCAAATTCCTTCTCTCTTACTACCTCATATGGCAGGCAAGTAGATAGCTGGTGGATCATATCGAGAACAAGCTGCTCGAATTTGTAGCCATTGGGTTCTGTTGGTTTGACAAGAGCGCCGTTTTCATCAATGTACGGTATTTTCTTCTTTACAACATGAAGCGGCATCTTATCATCTGCCACCGCCGAAAGCTCCCTCACACGGAACAGATAATTGAGTATGACACCATAGTTGTACGCAGGGTCACCGTTCGCATCCTTCGCGTTCATCATCTCTTCGGAAAGCTCGTAGTATTCTACAATAGACGGTCTGCCGTCCTCAAGACACATTACTCCGACCTTCTCATCGGGTGCCGCCTTGCGAACCACCTTCGCTCCGACAGATACGTCCGCAAGTATCGTCGCTCCTACGAAACACGGGTCACATATACGCTGAAGAACGTTATCCACGGCGAATATGTCTATCCACTCTATGCCTTCATTGGTGAGTATCTTATCAAGTCCCGCGCGGCACATTGATGAATACCAGCCCGCATTACCATTCGGGGAGGTGGAAATGCGGTCTTTTGACTCCATATACAGCTTGCCGCTGTAATCGCAGGCAGGAGCCATATCCTGCTTAAAGAATACTATCCTGTCCTCTTTATATCCGAAGAAGTTCTTTTCTTTAAGGAATTTTACGGTTGCATCATGGTTTTTCTCGCTGGTCATAATGAATAACCTGATCCATGTGTCCGTCTCTTTTACTACGTCAAGCAGATTGCTGATAATTCGTTCAAAAATGTACACAGGCTTTGTAAGCCCAATGTCGAACATACCTTTCGGATTATCGGATCCGAGACGTGTTCCCATACCTCCGGCAAGCAGAAGTGCTGCCGTTTTGCCTTCTTTTATCGCCTTTACTCCTGCATCGTGAAGTTCCTGCTCACGCGCTTCAATCTCGCTTCTCTGCATTGCCGCAAGGGGGGAGAACACACCGCGATTATCGCTTGCGCCACTGCCTATCCTGCTGAGGACTGCAAAATCTGTCTCCTCGACCTGGTGTATCAGCGCTGCTTTCTGCGTGTCAGAAAGCTCGTCATAATACTTGAAAACGTGCTCCTGCCCAATAGCGGACATTTTTGCCCTTGCTTCTTCGTAAGTCATAATAATACCCCCACTTTGTTTTCTTTTCCGGTTTTCTGTTCACCGACAAGTATTGCGGTAGAACGAGCACCGATTGTTATCCCGGTCTGTTCTTCCAGCCTCTTCTCGCTTTCCGGCTCTGCCGAAAAGCCGTAAGCCTCAAACGCGAGTTTCCATTCAAATCCATCGGGAATTAGCGGCAGCTTCATACCTTTTGTTATTCCCATATTCTTCATCTGACGGTGTCTGCTCCCTTTATTATATCAAGTTCTTCTATTCTCTTATCATTCCCTTATTTTCCGAAATACTTTATCGCAAGCATTGTCAGATCGTCAAACTGCGGAGCCGCTCCGACAAATTCGTTTACCCTGCTCTTTACTGTTTGCAGCAGTTCGCTCAGGATCCCGTCGGGAGCAGAGTTCAGCGCCTCTACCATTCTTTCGGCTCCGAACAATTTCAGTTCCGAATTTGTCGCCTCGGGTACGCCGTCCGTGTAAACAAAGACTATATCGTCTTTTTCAAGCTGAATCTCATATTCCTTATATTTTATACGGGGCATTACACCGACAAACAATCCATGCTTATCTTTCAGTATCTCAAATTTTCCGTCTGCTCTCTTAATCACGGGATCTTCATGACCCGCATTGCAGCAGGTGAGTTTCCCTGTACTTAATTCGAGTATTCCGAGCCATACCGTAACGAACATATTATCCATATTGTTCTCGCAAATACGATTATTTACTGCTTCGAGTATCTCCGCCGGAGTTCCATTATATAGTGAATAATTATTGATCAGCATTCTTGATGACATCATAAACAGCGCTGCCGGAACACCCTTTCCGGAAACATCGGCAATAACGAGAGTAATATGATCATCGTCTATAAAAAAATAATCATAAAAATCTCCGCCGACCTCTTTTGCGGGATCCATTGACGCATAGATATCAAACTCCGTTCTGTCGGGGAAAGGCGGGAATACTCTCGGAAGCTGACTTGCCTGTATACTCGCCGCCACGCTGAGTTCCGCGCTTATACGTTCTTTTTCGGCAGTGACCGTTCTTACCTCCTTTACGTACCTGTCAATTTCCTCAACCATATCGGAAATATCCGATGCCAACAGAATGATCTCATTTGGAGCAGATGTGATCCTGCCTATTTCTTTCTTCAGAATACCGCTGTCCTTGCTTTCTTTATAGCTGCTGACACTGTTCTGCATATCTGACAGAGGTTTTATCGCCACAAAATACAGCATAACAAGCAGAATGATGTTGCCAATAAACAGAAAAACGAAATTTAAAAAAACAATAATTCCTGCTTTAGAATTGATCTCATCCTTCACCGTACTCCACAGCTGTGTTTCGCATATCAGTCCTCTGATCTCTCCGTCTGCAATGACCGGAGTGTATACAAAAATATATTCAAGTCCGTCAGTAGTTGATGTTGCGTGCTCTAATTCCAAAACATCCTCTCCCGTACTGTATATTTTTGATGCGACAGGGTGAAGATCTGCGTGATATACCCATTTCTTTCCAAGTCCATATTTTGTTGATGGACTGTTTTCATCACGTCCTTCAAAGAATAAAAACGCTTCCTCACTCTCGCGATATAAAGTACAGGATATGCCGACCGGATGATATTCATTTTTTAATCTGTCAAAAAAAGCGGCGTTCAGTATGTAGCACATCTCAGCAAATTTTTTTTGTTCGTTTTCAGGTAAAAGCTGAACTTCTTCCGAGCCCATACTCTTTACAGCAAGGCTGTAGTATTCCTTGTGGTCAGAGATCCATTGTTCATTTTTTAAAGCATCCATAGGAACGTCCATTTCATCATAGTGGTTCTCCCAATATATAAACAGCCATGAAAAAGCTTTATAACTCATAAGCTCGTTTCCGGCGTAATCGGTCATTTTCTTTGTCTGCTCATAGATCTCTTTCATCTGAAAATCCGTGTTATTCTTAATGATCTGGACGGCATTCAATACAGATGACAAGACAAACATAATAAATGTCAGCATTCCAACTATGGTCAAAAGACTTTTCTTCATCACAACTTCACCTATATAAAAACGCTGTTTTTAAACCTGATCCGTTTTTTCTTTAGGGTACCTCTAAAAACCGCTTTGAAAAGAGAAAATGAGGTAATAGCGCCGAGAGCAAGGAAAGGCTCCGAAAGCGTGCTGACGCACGGTGAGGGGACTTGACGCAGCTATCGGTGCAAGTAGCTCTTTTTCTCTCAAATGGGTTTTTAGAGGTTCCCTTTAGACACTCTTCCTGACACCATCATCTTCTTCCGTTCCATAATTCTCATACATAACATCGTCAAGTCACCAAAATATGTTTCTGTCCGGTCTCAGACGTTTTGGTTCTTGATTCTTCGCAAGTCACTATTATTATCTTTTTCCGTTTTTCTGTACACCGACAAGTATTGCTGTAGAACGAGCACCAATTGTTATCCCGGTCTGATCTTCCAGCCTCTTCGCGCTTTCCGGCTCTGCCGAAAAGCCATAAGCCTCAAACGCGAGTTTCCATTCAAATCCATCGGGAATTACCGGCAGCTCATACCTGTGTTCTTCCCAATGTGCGTTGACTGCGATATAAATAAAGCAGTCCTTTTTAACACCGTATTTCATACTGTCCTCCGCATACATATATGCAAGACACAGTCCCGAAGCCTGTTCATCTATATTCCATGCTTTTGTACCGTGGAACGAAAGCTCAGGGTATCCGGTACCGTTATTACTGTGGTCAAAAGAATTTGCCGAAAGTACCGGGTGTGATTTTCTGAACGCTATAAGTTTCCTTATATAATTATACAACTCTTTGTTTTTGTCAAGCATCGACCAGTCAAGCCATGATATCTCGTTATCCTGACAATAGGCGTTGTTATTGCCCCATTGAGTGTTTGCAAACTCATCGCCGGACAGCAGCATCGGTATCCCCCTGCTTGTGAGCAATATCGTAAGCATATTCTTCATCTGACGGTATCTGAGCGCGTTTATCTCCGCGCTGTCGGTCTCGCCCTCACATCCGCAGTTCCAGCTGTCATTGTCATTGCAGCCGTCACGATTGTCTTCGCCGTTGGCTTCATTGTGCTTTTCATTGTAGGCGGTGAGGTCATAGAGCGTAAATCCGTCGTGACAGGTCACAAAGTTTATCGAAGCTGCCGCACTTCTGCCGCCGTACATATCATTCGAGCCTCTTATTCGCCAATACAGCTCCGGTGCACACTCCGCGCCGCCCTTGATGAATTTCCTCAGACAATCGCGGTATTTTCCGTTCCATTCAGACCAGCGTCCGAATGCCGGGAACGAACCTACCTGATAAAGTCCGCCTGCGTCCCAGGCTTCAGCAATAAGTATGCTTTTTCCAAGCACCGCGTCGTTTGCTATACTGTCCAACAGCGGCGGATCTATCATCGGTGCGCCGTTCTCATCGCGGGACAGTATGGACGCAAGATCAAATCTGAATCCGTCAACATGATATGCCGACACCCAATAGCGCAGACAGTCAAGCACCACATTTCTTACCACGGGATTGTTACAGTTCATCGTGTTCCCGCAGCCGCTGAAATTATAGTAATAACCGTCCGGCGTGAGCAGATAGTAAGTTCGGTTGTCGATTCCTCGGTAGGATATGGACGGTCCGTTCTCGTTGCCCTCGGCAGTATGATTGAAGACAACGTCGAGTATTACCTCGATCCCCTCCCGATGCAGCTTTCGTATCATGCTTTTAAGCTCGTCAGCTTCCATTCCGAAAGAAGCTGTGGCCGCATATCCCGCTTTCGGAGCAAAGAAATCGACGGTCGAATATCCCCAATAGTTGTATAGCTTTCTGTCGTTCACCTCGCGTGAGTTTTCAAATTCATCAAACTCAAATATCGGCATAAGCTCGATGCAATTCACCCCAAGCTCTTTCAGATACGGTATTTTTTCGGTAATGCCAGCATATGTCCCACGGAACCTTACGCCGCTGCTTTCATGTTCGGTGAACGAACGGACATGCATTTCGTATATAATAAGCTCGTTCTGCGGAATTTCAAGGGGCTTGTCGCCCTCCCAATTGAAATCATCACGCACGAACTGCCCCCGGTGCTGAAACTGCTTCGACCAATCGGGTTCCCTGCCCCATACGGTCCTGCCCGATACGGATTTTGCGTAGGGGTCGAGCAATACATTGTTCTTGTCAAAGCGCAATCCCTTTTCCGGAGCGAACTCACCGTCAAAACGATAACCGTATTCGGTCAATTCAAGCTGAATGCCGAAAACCATCATCGTATAGACATTCCCTATGCGAAACTCCTCCGGAAAAGGTATTTCGATAAAAGGTTCGTCCTGTCCGTGATGATACAGGACGAGGGTACAGCTTTTGGCTTCCTTTGAGAAAACACTGAAATTAACTCCGCCGTCCGTGACCGTTGCGCCGAACGGGAATACTCGTCCGATGCAGTATTCAAGGTCACCTATTTTATTTGTGGGGAATGTATCTATAAGTTTCATGTACCACTCCTTTCCCGGTTTATTCCTCATGCAGTCTGTTTAGTCTTTTTCCTGTTTCCGAGCAGTTTCATAACGACATGAGTTATCAACAGACATAAGATATAAGTAACAAAACCATATATCAGTTCGACAGCAAAGGAACCGTAGCCTTCTGAGTTTGCAAAAAATCCGAAATTCTTCTCCACAATAAGGAGTATCACCCACTGGATAAAAATCGCGTGTGCAAGATAGACCCAATATGTCAGACCTGAGATATAACCCGCGTCAAAACGGATATTAAGATAAGCAAAGCCCTTGAATAAAAATAATGCCGCGATCTGATTAAGCAGATTATACGGTTCGCCCACAGCGAATATGATATCTGAAAAAGGAATGCCTATCCTTTGTCCGAATAAGCTTCCCAACATAGCCCCCGCCATTATCACAAAGGCGATCAGGAAATTGAGTGCCGCTTTTCCGTTGCTTCTTTTTGTATCTACCTTTCTGTAGAGAACATATCCCATCATAAACAGACCGACATAAGCCATGACATGACCGATACTCCATTTTATGGGATATATCTCGCTCTGTGAGCTTATGAGTCCCCATATAAATATTGCAACGGATATTGCCATAAACCCCTTCTCTCCGAACATTTCCTTTGATTTTGCAATAAACGGAGCAAGGATATACAGTCCTATAAGAACGAACATATACCACAGATGATCCGATGCTATGCCGCGCAGTGATTTCAGAAAACTGTTGAGCAGTTGTTCACCGAACAAATCCCATGATGAGCCATTGTATATTATCGGGTAGATCGGATTCAATATCAAATGAAGTACAGTGAATATAAGCGTTGGAATACCAAGCTTTTTCCACGTTTTCTTATAAAACTCCTTTGGCTGCATAGTCGAACTGCGGCCTATAAGAAAAGCTCCGGAAGTCATAAAGAATACGCCCATTACAGACTTTCCGATTATTGCCAGACCAATGTTCGGAAGTATCAGCTCCACACTTAGCTTTTCAGGAAAAAAAGCTATCAAGACACCATAAATATGTACTGTTACAACAATGTACATCACTAAAACACGGCTGAGATCCAAGCCCTTGTTTCTGTTTGCCGGCATATAAAACCTCCTTATGGGCTTATAACCTGATTTCCGGGAAGAAAAGAAGTTTCACTGTATGGATGCCATCATCCGGCATTTGACCACCCTTAAGAAGCCCAAGCATAAATCTTATCACAGCGAGAGAATGTATACGGCGGTAGGCTATCTCTCTTTCAGTCTCAGAAAGATCACTGTAATAGTATTTCTTTAATCCTTCCCAAAAGAACAGAGAGGCACTGAATTCCATTTTAGTTCTTTCCTTTGCGATCTGATCAATATTCGGTATGGGAAGTACATTATGTACTTCCAGAACCGCAGAGGCTTCGCTCACAATATCATAAAGCGGATTACCGACTGCACAGTCGCCCATATCTATAAGTCTGATGCCGTTTTTGGTTTCGATAACATTTGCAAGGTTAAAATCCCCATGTATAAATGTACTGCTGTCAGGTAAAGAATCAAGAAATGTCAGTATCCTGTCATGCTCTTCTGTTGTGAACACATTATTACGATAAGAAGTTTCCAGTCTGTCATCAAGCATAGCCCTTGCCGAAGGGAAATGTGTTCTGTCCATTTTTATGGTATGACACTTTTTCATGATCTGGCAGTGCTTGCGAAGACATTCCTCCGCAGCCGCAGTATTATTGGATCTGACGGCGTCAAGAAAAACATCATTGAGAACTGTGCCTTTGATGTACTCATATACAATTCCCTTTCTCCCGTCGATGTCGAGAAGCTCACCATACACTTGTGCTGTCGGGATACCGGCTTCATAAGCGAGCCTTGCGGTTTTGTACTCTCGTTCAGCTTCCTGTACCGGAACTTCAGCGAAAAAAAGTTTAAGTATCTTGTCATCTTCTATCTGGTAAACTTCCGCCGCATTTCCTTTTGCTATCATTTTATCAAGTTTCATATACGATTCTCCATTTTGTTACATTTTAAGCATTTGCAAATTGACTGTTGTATAGTTCAGCATACAGACCTTTTTTTTCAAGCAGCTCATCGTGTGTACCTATCTCTACGACATCACCGTCTTTCATAACGAATATCTGATCGGCATTTTTTATCGTCGAGAGTCTATGAGCAATAACAAACGATGTTCTTCCTTCTGTAAGCCTGTCAAGAGCGTTCTGAATAAGCTTTTCCGTCCTTGTGTCCACCGAGCTTGTAGCTTCGTCAAGAATAAGAACGGGAGCATTCTTAGCCATAGCCCGCCCAATTGTGATAAGCTGTTTCTGACCGGCGGATATCGCGGAACTTTCCGATATAACTGTATCGATTCCATTTGGAAGAGTATCGACAAAATGACGAAGCCCTATATCCGATATGATCTCATTAAGCCTGTCTTCACTGACCCCAGGAGTTGAATATACTATGTTTTCACGAATAGTTCCTTCAAATGTCCATGTATCCTGCAATACCATACCGAGCATACTGTGCAGACTTTCATTGGTATAGTCCGAAACAGGCACTCCGTCAAGCAATATGCTTCCGCTTTCTGACTGATAAAACCTCATCAGCAGATTTACCATGGTACTTTTGCCGGCACCTGTCGGTCCGACAATAGCTACCTTCTGTCCTGCCTTTACATCGGCACAAAGATCCTTGAGTATGATCTGATCGGGAAGGTAACCGAATCTTACATGATCGAATACCACATCACCCTTAACGTTATCCTTACTTACAGCATTTTCCTTATCCGCTTCCTCCGGTTCGTTCATTATTTCCTCGATACGCTCTGTTGCCGCAAATGCCGGCTGCAGTGCGGCACTTGCGTTTGCAAGGTTTTTGAGAGGATTTGTTACCTGATTGGAGTAAAGAATAAATACAAGCAGATCGCCTAAAGTTGTATTGCCTATATTGTTGAGTATAAGTATTGTTCCCGTTATTGCTACAATAATATACCCCATATTGCTGACGGTTGACATGACAGGCATTGTTATCGACTGGAAAAATGAAGCTTTCCATCCTGTTTCACTCAGGTCATGGTTGGTCTTTCTGAAATGGTCGATAACGTCCTGTTCACAGTTGAACGCCTTTATTACGAGATGCCCCCCGAAGGACTCATAAACTTCTGAGTTTACCGCACCCATGAGCACCTGCTGCTTCAAAGCGAAGGGCTTGGACTTTTTTGCAATCAGCATAGTGATCCCCAAACCGATCAATGAGTTCAGGATCGTTACACCAGACAGTATCAGATTCGTTTTCAGCATCATAAATATGCATACTACAAGTGTAGTCGCTGCTGTAGTGATTGATGCAAGATTGTTGGACATTGCTGTGGCGACGGCATCCACATCATTTGTAACCCGACTCTGAAGATCACCCGCAGGTCTTGTAATGAAAAAGCTGATAGGCAATCTGTCAAGCTTTTCATTGATTTTTCTTTTCATATCACGAGCCATTTTCTGTGATGAAGTTGACAAAATAACGCTCTGAATGCTTTCCATCAGAAAACTCGCAAGAATGAAAGCCCCTGCGAAGATCGCCGATTCGGCAATAACTCCGAAATCGTAAATTCCGCCGATATTGGCTTCGAGATAATCCATTATACTACGGATATTGTCCGGAGCCATCATTTTCAGGACTGCTCCCATGAAAGCTATGATAATACCAACGATAAATGAGGTTTTGAACGGAGCCGCATATCCGGCAATAGCAAGTAAATTCTTTTTCATTTCCGTGCAGCCTCCTGTTCCGATAGCTGAGACAGCGCTATCTCACGATAAACATCACACTTTTCAAGAAGCTCTTCATGCTTCCCGTTTCCAACTATGCGACCGTTCTCAAGCACAAGTATACGATCCGCACTTTTCACAGTTCCTATTCTTTGCGCTATAAGTATCACCGTGGCACCCTTTGAATGTTCACGCAGCCTCTCGCGAAGAATACGGTCTGTTTTGAAATCAAGGGCCGAGAATGAATCATCGAATATGAAGATCTCAGGGTCACGGCAGATAGCGCGGGAGATCGTAAGTCTCTGACGCTGACCTCCGGAAAAATTCATTCCTCCGGCAAACACGGGCGACTGATACGCGCCCTCCTTCTGTTCGATGAACTCCTTTGCCTGACCTATTTCAGCGGCTTTCTTTATATCGTTCAGAGTTGCTGCCATTTTCCCGTTTTCACCATAATCTATGTTAGCGGCTATTGTTCCGGTGAACAGATAGCTTTTCTGCGGTACATATCCTATCATATTGCGAAGTTCTGCAACAGGATAGTCCCTTACGTCCACGCCGTTGACGAGTACACTTCCGCTCGTAGCGTCATAAAGTCTCGGAATCAAATTAATGAGAGTGGTCTTGCCCGAACCTGTTCCTCCTATTATTGCAAGCGTCTCGCCTTTCTTTACTTTAAAACTGATCTCTGACAGCGTATCACTGGCAGCACCTTCGTAACGGAAACCGATATTTCTGAACTCGACCGCCGTATCTGTTTCCGGAGCCTCTCCCGTAAATGTACCGTCCTTTATTTCCGTTTCGGTATCAAGTATCTCAGAAACTCTTTTCAAAGATGTTATCGCACGCGGCATCATCATAAAAATATTTACAAGAGTGATAAATGCAGTAACTATCATTATGGCATAGGAACTGAATGAAAGTATCATCGAAAGACGTTCGGGTCTGAGTTCAATTGGCGAAGAATCAACTATCTGCGCTCCTATGATAACCATAATGAGATTCAACAGATTCAGACAAAACACAAGTCCGGGGCTAAGAAAAGCCATTATACGGTTTACTCTTATATTCAGCGATGCCATTTCGTTATTAATCTCACTGAAACGTTTCTGATGAAATCCAGAAGCAAGAAATGCCTTTATGACCTGTATGCCGGAAATATGTTCTTTAGTCTCGCGGTTGATTCCGTCCGTCATAAGCTGGAGACGTATCGACATCGGTGTAGTTACGAAAATCACTACTACCATAAATGCAACTATCAGCAAAACAGCTATCAGTGTTGCAACGGTAAGGCTTACATCTGCGGCAGAGATCTTCTGGATTCCCCATATCGCAGTAACAGGTGCTTTTACCAGCACCTGCAATCCTGTCACAATGAACAGTTGTATCATAAGAACATCACCGGTACATCTTGTAATAAGGCTTGAGGAGGAAAACCTTCCGACCTCACCCACGGAGAACTCCATAGTCCTTCTGAAAATATCCTCGCGCATACGCTCTGAAAAGGTCGATGCGATCTGGGAAATAAGATATGCCGCAACCACAGAGAGCAGCAGGCTTCCCATAAGAAAAGCAAACATGACCCCACCAAGCTGTACAACGTCAGTGACCTGAACTCCGGGGGTCTGTACAAGCGTAGACACTTGTGATATCTTTTCGGGGATCATCATTTCAAACCAGACCTGCAGAACTATACACACCGCCGAAACAGCAACAAATAACCATTCTTTTGCTCTTAAATATCTGAAAATCGTCTTCATTTAATCTGTATTCCACCATTTCTCTGTCATTAACAGAACCTTCTCAAGAACAGAAATTTTCACGGCTCTGTCCAGCGTAATATCTATGCTTTTTTCAGCTTTTCAAGTATCATCAGATTTCCCTGCTCTATGCCGTGATCGAAAAGCTCAGCATCAAGACCAAATGCACGGAATTCATTTGCAATAGCATTTACAAGCTTATCGCTGTCAAATCTCTGAAGGACTTCTATCTGCATTCTGTCACCATAAGTAACGCCCAGAAGGCTGAATGCTCTTACAAGGGTACATACACTGTAGTTTTCAACAAGTCCTGCGTATGCATCGGGAAGATCTATCTTTCCGGGATATGTGAGCGCGTAAGTCACGGGGCGGACAGAACCCAGCGGAGGCGGTGTCGCTCCGGCTTTCGCGGCTTCAAATATATCGCCTTTGTTCTCGAATGTCTCCACCGCCGCGACCTTGTTTGCGATTATGCGGCAGTAATTGTTTTTTGTCATCTGCGCTCTCATTATTGTTTTAAGCTCGGACGCGATCTCACCGATCGGCTTTTCGAGCATCTGAGCGCTAACGGGAAGAATAACACCGTCCGACATATTCACCAGCGTCGATGTTTCAAACTGTGTCCTCAGATTGACAGGAAGCATAGCGTTTATCGGCTTCCCTTCCGTATCATAAACCGAGGCTATCACTTTTGCGGCTATTGCGCCAAGAAGCGGTACAACCGAAACACCTATCTCCTTTGTTTTTGCAAGGAACTCTTTGACAGATATAGTGACATCAAACACACGAAACGCGTTTTCAGACGGGTCATTGGTTTTCTCCGGTATAACGAAAGCTCCGGGATTATCATATTTCCATTCCGGCTCACATGAAGCATCGCCGAATGCACGGTATGGGTCAAATGTATCCTGCCTGTCAAGATCGGGTATATCAGACCTATCGAGCCTTATACCGAGCTGCTCCGCGGTGCCTTTCTCTGTCGGTACGGTTCTGCCTGTCCCCTTCATATAGAAATACAGTGCCGTTCTGACAAAGGAAAATACACCTATTGCATCGGAGATACCGTGATATAACGATATCAACATTTTTCTTCCCTTGCAGACGAACTCAAAAAGATAACCGTTTGTATCGTCTGTACCGAAGCAGATTATACGTTCTTCTTCAAATACCGGAGCAGGCGCACTGTTTTCCTCATACCAAAGGCGGTTTTCCTTTATTACGGGGCGCACCGAAAATTCCGGATACAATTCAAGCGCTCTGCTGACCGAATCCTTCATTACCCGAACGGAAATATCGGATGAAAAATCAATTCTAAAACGGATATCAAATATCCCGCCCTGACCCGATTGAGTATAATAGAAAAACTCGTTTGAAGCACCTACAAGTCTCATTTCTTCTCCTCCGTCTGATTTTCCGCCATACCCTTTATCAGCTCTTTTCCGTATTTTTCCCTTATCTTGATGAGGTAGTTTATATCGGACGCTTTCTTTACATAATCGGGTATAGGAGGATAATTCTTGTGAAGCTCCATAAAAGTAAAATACACAAAATCGGAGTTATCACCGTACTTCTCATCAAAGATTTTCTTTACTGTACCGTCTTTTCGTATCTCTTCCTCACCAAGCTCCTGATAAGCGGGACGTATATATACTCTTTCCAGATTTTCAATAATGAAATCAACCGCTTCCCTTTTATGTACGGGGTCATCCTCAAAGAACGGGATTCCTTTCATATTATTCTTCATGACATCCGGAGCCGCAAGTACTGAGTTAAGGGATCTTTCAAGAAGCTTTATATAGTCCTTTCCTCTGCACAGAGAGGTTTCCGACATACGATAAAGGTAGAAATTACCGGGAATCGTAACATACTTCTTGGCATTGAACAGGCACGAAAAGCAGAATGCAAGATCCTCCGCAAGCTTCATCTCGCCGAAATGTATATCATACTTAAGAAGAAACTCCCTTTTGTACAGCTTGTTCCATACCGCCCAGTGATACATCTGTTTCTTCCACATTTCAAATCTTTCAGCCATATCGTCGGGAGCTATCCTGACATCGGTCGCGGTCTCGACCCGGTCTGTATTGACATTCAGCCAGTCCTTTTTCGGTACCGTCAGAAGATTTGCCGGTGCATCGACCATGAGCGGGAATATGCAGCCTGTATTATGGAGTACATCCGCGTCATATTTCTTTGCGTCATTGTACATCTTCTCGAACGCATCCGGAACCACTCCGTCATCACTGTCAACAAAGGCTATATATTCTCCCTTTGCCGCTTTTATACCGGTATTGCGCGCAGCACCGGGTCCCATATTTTTAGGCTGATCTATGAGCTGCACCCTCTCGTTGCCGGCATAATGCTCACGGCACAGTTCCATACTGTCATCCGGAGTGCAGTCGTTGACTATTATTATTTCTGTTTCGGAGAGTGTCTGTTTAAGCAGACAGTCAACATTTTCGATTATGTAGTCTCTTGCCTTATACATAGGTATGACCACTGATACTTTATAATTCATTTTACACCTCCTAATATGAGTTCTTTCATATTTAGTCTGTTTTTTATTGCCTTTTTCCAAAATGACAGCTTCTTTTCGTCCATCGTTCTGTTTTCATACCCATTTATGCCGACAGTACAGCAGCCCGTACCGTTATAGGGTTTCCAACCGCCCGCTTCATCCGTTCTTCCCGATGAGGCAAAGCTTACAAGCGCACCGCAGAGCTTATCACCGAGAGCTCTGTCGGCATCTGTCCAGTCATTCATTCTTTCATCACTGAATATGTTCCAAAAATACGGCATATCAGAGGAGTGAAAGGCACCGAACATCTCGCTGCCTTTTCCCGGCATAATATGTATAAATTCGTAGATATATGTATTTCCGGCATTTCTTTCATTGCGTATATCACCGAACATATATAAGGAGGCAAGAAAAGCATCATGTCCCATTTGCGTGAATGTTACATCCGGGAACTGCTTATTGAGTTCATACATTGAAAGCAGATCATCCGCAAGATCACCGAAAAAGTCATTTATTATCGCTAAAGCCTTCTGCTCGTCGATCTGTGCTCCGAATGGAGTGAGTTTATACGCTACTCCATCGCCTGCGACCATTCCGGCTATATAATCAAGACCGTCGGTGCCTCCGTTGTTGACAGCATCGATAAATGGTTCGGGAAGTACATATCCGTCCACACACATATTTACGGGAAATACCTTTTTCAGCATATCCTCAGCCGGTATTCTGCGCATTTCTTCGAGGCTCATTCCGGCGAAAAGCTCATCACCTTTTTTTGAAAGCTCCTTCAAAGTCGCCCAAGGACGTATTAACCCGATATGACCGTAATCGAGATAGCTTATAGCGAAAGCACGTTTAAACAATCCCTTTGCCAGCGGACTTACCGCAAGAGCGTTTACATTACATCCGCCGGCGGACAGTCCGGTGATCGTAACATTATCCCGGTCACCGCCGAACTTCGCTATATTATCGCGCACCCATTCAAGCGCTGCTATCTGATCCAGCAGCATATAGTTTCCGGACACGCCATGTTCATTCTCTTCAGAAAGAGCTGTACACGCAAGCAGCCCGAGTATTCCCACACGGAAACCCACACTGACATAAACGGCACCTTTGGCTGCAATACTCCGACCATCATATATCTCGCAGGACGGACCGCCGCTTACGAGGTTACCGCCGTGGAAAAATACTATGACCGGCTTTTTTCCGCACATATCTTCGGGTGCCCAAACATTAAGGTAAAGGCAATCCTCCGAATAGCCGGTATCTTCGATAATAAATTCCTTTGTCCAGGCATAGAACGGCTTTTGCTCCATTTGTATCGGACTTTTCTCCCATTTTATGCATTCTTTCACACCATACCAGCTTACCGGAGGCTGAGGCTCTTTCCATCTGAGTTCGCCCACCGGCGGAGCCGCATAAGGGATTCCCTTGTATATGTTTATTCCGTTCTCATTGTAGCCGCATATTTTTCCCCCTGCGACATTGACAGTTTCGGTTTGCCTAATATCCATTTGATACCCCCCTCAAATGTCGTTCATCAGTTTAAAGGCTCATGCTGCAAAAGGAAATCCTTAATATCGAAATCCTTGTCGTATGTAAAATCTACAGATACGAAATGCCTTACACCGTCAAGCTGCTTGTATTCCCAGTCGTCCACAAGTTTCAGGATTATAGTTGACGCGATCTTGTAATTCTTCTTGCGTTCATCGGTCTCCTTAACCTCTGTGATGGTGAAAGAAATACGAAGTGTGTTCTGCATACACTGAAGCATGACTTCGATATCTCCTACATCATCCGATGTCTCATTTACACAGGCAATCAGCATCTCCTCAACAGCCTGACGTATTTTAAGCGCTTTTTGTCTGCTGAACCCGAGGTTAAGCGCGAATTCCTCGAACATAGCCGCAACCGGAGAAATACTGTAAGTGCTGTTCTTGACGGATGTAGAGATGATCCGGATACCATTTTCAAGCTTTCCTTCAAGTATAAGCCTGTGCAGTCTGCGAAGCATCTCAATATGCAGATTACGCTGGTCTATCTTTCCGTTTGCGTTGAGCGGGAATTTGTCGAATACGAAATAATATACGGGCGATTTATATGTGCCGACTTTTTCTTTCATGTATTTTTTGAGAGCTTCCTCATCGAAAGTCTCGCCGGGCGCAAGAACGATGCATGCGCCAAGGTTTTCACCGTAAATACGGTCTTTGTAACCGAATATGCGGCAGCATGCAACAGAAGGATGCGACATTACCTGCGCTTCTATCTCTGCGGGAGCGAGGTTCTCACCGCCCTTGATGATAAGATCTTTGATCCTGCCGACAATACGGAGATTGCCGCGCTCGTCAAGAACGCCGAGGTCACCGGAATGGAGCCAGCCATCCGCGTCAATAGCCTGCTTCTCGGGCGGAAGCTTGTAGTATCCGTTTTTCAGGTGATAGCCACGGGTAACGATCTCACCGATCTCACCTGCGGGAAGAATGCCTTTCTCCTCATCCCATATCGCAAGCTCAACGCCGTCTACCGCCCTGCCGACTGTGTTGTACCGTACAGATACATCATCATCTGGTCTTGTAAGTGTATAAGTAGCCGATGTCTCTGTCATACCGTAGAGGTTGATGAAAGTTGTGTTATAAAGCGCAGTCTCAAAGCGCATGAACTGTACAGGAGAAGTATAGCTTCCCGCTATGGAGCAAATATGCACTCTGGGCGCAACCATAGCTGTAAACTCCTCGCTGTCGATGATACCCTGATATATCGTAGCCACCGACCAGAGATCGGATGCATCCTCTTTCTCAACCAGCTTTGCGATGACATTCGCTTTTATTGCTTCGGGAATTATAAGAGTAGAGCCTGTGGAAAGATATATCCATGTTACGAAAATAGCGTATGCATGGAAAAGCGGGACTCCAAGCACAGCCTTGTCTCCGCGGATAGAGTTTATTTCTTTTGTAAGCTGTCTGACTACATTGGTTATGGCATACTGTGATGTAAGCACAGCCTTTGGGAACGCGGTGGTACCTGAGGTATAAATGATATAAGCATCGTCCCGGACTGTCCAGCCTGTTGTATCGGGCTTGTTAGCGGGAATATCATCAAAGCTCTCGTCCACAATGCTGATGCAGTTGCTTTCTTCAAGCCCAAAAGCCACAGCGAGCAGCTTTGCGTCGTCAGCTCCACCCGCTATATCGTGTGTTTTGCCGTACATCATATACTTTGTATCAGCAAATTCTACCAACGGCTTTGCGTCTTTAATAGTAAGGTTCGCATTCAGGATAAGCGCGATACCGCCCGAACGGATAATACCATAGTAGGTATAGAGCCACGCAGGGGACGCAGTGGACCAAAGCGCGACCTTATCCCCCTTTTTCAGCCCCTTATTCAGCAAAGCGGCAGCAACATTGTCGATCTTAGCAACGAGCTGACTGTATGTAAGTCTGGTGTCGCCCATGATTATTGCTTCGCGGTCGGGAGTTTTCTCTGCCTGCTCAGACAGTATATCATAATAGTATTTCTCAATTGTCTGCATAATTGTTCTCCTTATCTTATGATCCTGGATCTGAAAAATCTTTCACTGACCGGATCGTTTATGAATCTTGTCGGTTTTATAAAGTCATGCGGGAACTTTAGTCTGTACATAAGTACGTCTCTGTAAAAGAGCTGAGATTCCGGTTCTACGAAAACCACCTGAGCCTTTTGCAGTTTTCCGCTCGCCGCAGCGTCACGATACAGTACAACACGCTCTTCAAGTCTTTTATCTACTGTTTCGGACAGCTTACCGACATCATATCCCGATACATCATCGACTGTCGTTTCGATCAGCAGTACAATGCCGTCCCCCTTCTCATTTTCCATATAAGCATAGTCTGCCACAGACACGCCTGCCTCTTTTCCGAGTGCTGTCACGCTTTCGAGTATATCACTCTCTGTAATGCTCACTCCGCAGATCGTAATTGTCTGATCGGAATTATACTCGTATGAGAATATCGGAACATTGTTCTTTATCTCCGCCACACAGATAACATCACTCAGTCTGTAGCGGTAAAGACCGGAATATGTTGATATGAGCGGATAATAAAGTTTTCCGGGCTCTGCATTCGGGGCAAGCACCGCATCACCGTCACTGTCTGCCGGAACAAGCTCTATGAAAGCATTCTCCGTACCGAGTTCGTACATTCCCTTTTTTTCTGTCTCTTTGCCAAGAAGTGCGGAAAATTCAATAAAGGATCCGTTGCAATGCTTTATATTGCCAAGATAGCGTGAAATATTTTCGGTATATATCGAAAAGCTTCCTCCGCCGAACGCGGTGACATTGGAGAGCTTTCTCCAAATCTTCGGCACAACGGGAGTATCAAAGCCCTGCTTGAATATTCCCATAAGCTCATTCGCTCTGCCCGGGTCGGAAATAAGCCGATCCTCTACCGCCGCTCTCAGTTCATCGGAAATAGCCTGATTGAAATGATCCGGTTTCCCGCTTTCTATGTCTGCACACAAATTTCTCCAATTGTTTTCGAGAAATCTGAATGTGTTCCAAACTTCCCATGTATTCGGTGCGAAAATTCTGTCAAGGAAACGCTCGGACAGCGCAAACAGAAGTCTTATATATGTAAAATCAACGACCTCCGTAGGAAACATCACCTCATACGGAGAAGTGAAAAGGTTCCTCTTGGCATATGCCGACAGCTCATTACTCTCAAATACTCCCGAAAGTATGGCACCATATGGGGTGTTGACAAAGGAATTATCATTGAATCTGTGTTTTTGCGGAAAGCTTTCGAGCATGATGAACGTTTTTTTGCCTGTCGCTTCTTCGATCATCATTCTTTCAAGCGGCTCAAGCTGTTTATCTGTACATGGAACAAGCTTCGGATTAGACATACGTCCGAGGAAGAACATATAATTCTTTATCGGGTCGGCAGTAATTATACCTGATTCGCCGATATTGGTCTGTAGCCTCAGCAGAGGTTCATACATATCGTAATACGATTCGGGTACTCTTTTCTGATATCCGGAAAGAGTAAGCAGTTCGTCAAACCCGTATCTTCTGCCGATATCGGTGTCATGGTTGCGGTAAAGTATATCACGAAGCACAAGCTGATACGGTGAGAGGTTCTGTGATGTTTTGACATCAACAGCGATAAGAGTATCACCGCCACCGTTCCCGCTGTAATTTTCGGGATCAAGTATCACAGCTCTCGGGAAGTCGTATCTTTCCCTGACCGCCTTCTCGGGATAAAGCTTCGACACTCTGAGAGGCTTGATATTTTCAAGATAAGGTGCGAGTATATCTCTGATCTCGCGTCTGTCGTCAAGAGTCAGATCGTCAGAAGCTATCATAAAGCGCGCAAGAACGCAGCAAAGGCTTGATATTATAGCATTCATAGAGAAGCCGTATGAAAGCCCGGCATCAAACACCTTCTTATATCCCTTCGCATACTCGATCAGCGTTTCCGCGCTTTTGCTGCTGTTCTGAACGAGTGAGGAATTGTTGATATAATAGTGGTAGCCGATCATCTGAGGAAGATAGCATATCCTGTCTGCGTGACCGTAACATACGAGATTGAACAGATAATCCTCGGCAAACGGAACACTGTCATCAAACCAGATATTGTTGCTCTCAATGAAGCACCGATCATATATACGCGATGTGACCATACCGCATACGCCGCTGAACATCTTCTCATCATCCCAGTTATCCTTGGTGATGATTATCTCTTCCTGCGTCTGATCCCACAGAACAACCTCAGTGATCGGCTTATTTTTGTCACTTTCAAGCTCGTATTCACGTCTGAACCATGTTATCTGCGTGTTGTTCTTTTCGGTGTACGAAAGAACCTTCTGTAAGCAATGCGGGGTATAGCTGTCATCAGCATCGAGAAATCCGATATATGGGGCAGTCGCATGTTCTATGCCGCAGTTTCGGGGAGAGGACGGAGTTTTCTTATCGTCATTCAGAACAATTATCTTAACATTCTCATACCCGCCGAGCATCTCATTCACATTGTCAAGATACTGCTTATCGGAATTATGTACTACTACTATCCACTCGACGTTTTCAAATCCAATAGTCTGAGCGAACATAGATTCACAGCATTTTTTGAAATAACCGGGTGCGACATTATGGAACGGAGTTACAACAGATATTGCATAATTTTTCATATTACAAGACCTCCATTGTATGGATATGTGGGTCCTTTGTTCCCGGACAGCGGCGCCGGAACTATATCATATGACCACCAAAGAGCGGGTCATTTTTCGATTTCAAGGAAATCGGTCAGTCCTGTTGCTTTAAAAATATCAAGAATATCATCGGACAATCCGCATACAGTAAGCTTTCCTTTTTTTGCGATCATCGTCTTCTGCAGAGAGACAAGAACTCTTAAACCGGCGGAAGAAATGTATTCGACCTGCTTGAAATCAAGAACAAGATCGTCTATTCCGTCAAGCGACAATGACACCTCATTGTCGAGCTGAGGAGCAGTCGATGTATCCACACGACCGCTGATCTTTGCGGTAAGTTTGTTTTCTTCCTGTGTTTTGGTAATTGTCAGCAAACTCATAGTTATAAGCTCCTTTTGATTGTATATTCTCACGCGCCCTGATAGGTGCGTCTTTACCGATAAATAAATAATAAGAGCAATCCCTCGGTCTCTTATCCTTTGTAATAATAAAATTGCGCCGTATTTTCTATAACGCTTTACTGCCTGATATCAAGAAGTTCAGTAAGACCTGTGGCAGTAAATATATCAAGGATCCCCTCCGACGGTGAACATACGGTAAACGATCCTTTTTTTGCGGTCATTGTCTTATGAAGCCAAACAAGAACCCTCAGCCCTGCCGATGACATATAATCAAGATGCTTTAAGTCAAGCACAAGATCATTTACGTCATCAACCTCGGAGGACATTTCGTTTTCAAACTGAGGCGCGGTCGTTACATCTACGCGCCCGACAAGCTCCGCTGTAAGCTTTGTTCCGACCTTTGTTTTATTTACAGTTAACATACTCATAGTAGCAAACTCCTTTTACCTTGAAATTTAGCTCGATCTGTATGCTTGGCTTGAAGTATATCTCGCCCTTTTCGATGACCGCTAATATCTATTGGCGTTTTAAGCGGCAAGCGGCATCTTTTTTGCTAAAAGAGTCGTTTTTGAACATTATGAAAATACACTGATCTTTTATGAATCATCAAAATTGATGCTCCTTATGTTTGCGTGTTTCACAAAATAGTCCATATTATGGTATTAATAGTACATTACTTTACAGCATAAAATTATACCACAAAATGGTTTGCAAATCAATGGACGATTTACAGAAAACATATAATTGTTTTTGTGCACTATGCAGTAAGGAGAAAATATTTATGACAATAAATATATAGTTATGCAATAAAGTCTGTATGCCGCATGGCAAGGACGAGAACGGAAAACGGCATTACCGCTCTGTTTAGTATTCAAGAATGTCAGAAAAATAATCCGACTTACGCTCAACAGTCGCTCCAATCCCTTCACGCGTCAGTATTTCCGCTATCTTATCCGCGAACGCGTCCCGTTCAAAGCACTGTGCCAGCTTTATTCTCAGCTTGTCGCCGAAGGAAGTTATGAGACAAACCACCTCGCCGGTAAGGCAGACGGAATTGAGCGAAATATCTTCGGTGAAGCGTTTCATATCATCATTAAATTCAAGTGACCCGATATTCGTCAGCGTGAAAGTGCTTTTTACAGGAGTATTACGAATCGCTTTCAGATAATTCGGATGACTGAGACATTTTGTCGGTTTGAACGATTCCAATAGCAGGTTTGTTGATGCCATAGTCTCCGCGTATTCTTTCTCAAAAAAAGGTCTTGTGTTCTGAAGATCAAGCAGAGCCCGCTGTATTTTCGCAGCGGTATCTATATCAAGAGCGTTCAGCCGTTTATCATAGGGCAGCTTCACAGTAGTACCGAAGCTCGTAAGCGCTTTGACGCCAAAAAGCTTTCTGCCGTCTATAGGGCAGGTGGACACAACTGTCCTGTCATCGGGTACGTTATATGTCTCAAATACAGCACGCCCGATAACAGCTCCGAGCCACGGAGTTATCGTGAGTTTATTCTTTTTTACTCTGCTTATCAGATCACCCAACGATAATTCTATCTCATAGTTTGCAGTGCGTCCTTCGCTGAGGAGAGACATATCTTCATCAACGCAGTAAGCGTTATCACAAACGATATTATAATACGGGTCGGCATCCGCATTTCCGAAAGTTTCATATTCACAGACACGTTCCGACTCTTCCTCGGGGATCTCATCGGTAAGTACATCGTCGTGCTTTATATCACCATTTCCCGAAAGAGTCAGATAATAGTAAAACAACGTTTTAAGGAACGATATCCCGCCGTGAGCGTCCGCTATGCCATGAAATGTACGCACTGTGATACTGTCATCTGTGTAGAGTGTCACAAAAAGATACCCAGCAACCTCTTCCGTACCAAGCTTGAAGCGCTGCCCGTTATTGCGGAATACCTTGGGTTCGGAACTGTTATTTACGAAATATACGTTCAGACTTTCATCCAGCTTGGGCTGCAAACGATAGTTCCAGTATCTTTCGGCAGCCTTCCTGACAGCTTTTTGCAGTATTTCTGGATCAACCTTGAACTTTGTCCTTATCGTTAGCTCAAAACTAAAGCTCGGCATTCCCGAACCAACCGCAAAGAATGTCTCATTGCCGCTTCCAACATTTATGCGCCCGTTTTTATCCTCTTTGCTTATTACCAAACTAATCACTCCTTTAGTATAACCTGTATCCGTAAAACTCTCAGAGAACGCAAAGCCTGCGAATCAGCGCTGTCACGCTAATTGCTGCCCTTAGCATCGACAGAGATATCTTCACCCGCAAAGTGCAGATAAACTGTATTACCGAAGCTCCGATAAGCAGAGCTGTCATGCAAATCTCGGACTTTTGCTCCGTTTTTTAGTTTCACGGATTCAAGTATGAATTTTATAGATCTCCATGTACTTTGACATCTATACTGCTGCTTTATTCGTTTTCATGCGAACAATACTCAGGATTCATCAAGAAGTAACTTGCACGTTTCTACTAATCTATTTTTCCTTGTGCATCGCTGCACTCCCTTGAAATACGACAGTATTCCCGCGGTCGTGCGCATAGCCCAAGAAAAAATATCCGTCGCTTAAACGCACAACTTATTTCTTGATGAATCCTTATGGAAACAATGATTAAAGACCGTCTGTCGATTGTGCCGAAGGATTTTTGGCGCTGCCTTGTTTAACCGCATACATGACGTAAGTCAAGGAAAATTTGTACAATATGACGGCTGAAAGCATTGATGCTTTCGCAGCTGCAGCCAAACGCCGCAAGGATGCGGCAGAAAGATAGTGGTGCAAGCGGCGTGCGGGATTTAATCAGCGGTTCCTTATATTCCCTGTCAAGCAGTCTGCAATGATCTGCTACCAATTTCTGTGTTCCTCGCTGATCCGAAAAATATAAACCTATGTTTTTGGTATGTTTTCACAGAATAATCCATTTTATAGTAAACGAAATATATTTTTGCACTTTCCCCCCGACGGCGACGGGGAAAGTGCAAAAGAAAAATACGTCAAAGCGCAGAAATGCTCGGCTTTCTCTTAAAATAATGGGTGACTGAATAGTTACATTTAAAGTTTTCACGAGCATCATTTATAATATTTTAACAAAAAAACAGTAAAATGTCAATAGCTATTTATAAATTTTTATAAAAATTAAGGGAACGATGATTAAAGACCGTATGTCGACTGTACCGCAGGATTATGGCGCTTCCTTGTTTAGCCGCTTCGTGCGGCATTTGGGGCCGCGCTGTGCTGCAGTCGGCAGATTGCACAGATTTTTAGCAGAGCATTTGCTCGCAAATGCAGCATACATAACATAAGTCAAGGATGCCGAACAGCAATTACGGTGTCCGGCATCGTCTATACTATGTGTTTTTTCAACCATTCAAGAATGATCTTATCATCATTCTCGCCCGCGGCTGTCCCAAGTATCAACGTTATCAGATCATCGTCATCATATTCGATACGATCGATGTTTTTTCTTGAAAGTTGATTGCTTTTTTCAAGAATATGAACTAAATAATCTCGAGTTTCGACTGATAACGCAAAAATCTAAAGCGTTCTACAAAGACAGTTTCTTTCTTTATTATCTTATCCATTTTTTCTCACATACACTTTTCAAGCCTGTCGAAAAAACTTCAATGTCAGACTTCTCAAAATAAATCTCACAACTGTCCGTTGCTTACGGCTGTTGCTGCCTGCCTTGCGAGATATGCCCATGCACACATCTCCGCCTTTTCGGGGTATGCGTGACCTCTTTTATCCGCAGCCGTCCTCGCCAGCCTTGCAAACAGCCTGTGAGTTGCCATTAATGCCCGCTGACAATCATCACTATTGTAATGTGCAAAACAATCTTTAAGTTCATCAAGCACGGAACCGTCTGCCCAGCGGTCAAGAAATCTTCCGTCATGCCATACATCCGAATTATCCAAACAAAGTTGATACTGCTCGAGCATTTTAAGCAGCAAAACTTTCAGATACGAATCAATGCACATCTTTGCAGACCACAATTCGCCGCGTCTGAGCTTTTTGCAAGCCCATATATTGTGAAAGAAAAAGTCATTTACTGTATTTTCAAACTCCTCTGCGGACATTATTTCATGGGTGACTTTAAGCATGGTAAACTGCGGTATCATTTCTGCATAGCTGCCGTCATCATAAAGCAGTTCCCACCCTCTGTTCATCACCCACTCGGCTACACCGTCTTTGAGTGCATTTTCAAACTGCAAAGGTGTGAAAATTATCATATCCACGTCCCTGTCAGCGTCATAAATACATCTGCGCTCCTTGCCTCCTCCGAGGGTAGGCTCAATAAATGAAATGCTCACAATCCCCAAAAGCGCAGGGTATTCACCCGAATACCACCTGTCGGGGGCATCTGAAACGATGATAAGGTCAAGGTCCGAATATTTGTCGGCAGGCACATCAGAACGTACAGATGAGCCTATCGCTATTACTGCTTTTATATCCTCGTCCTGTCCGGCATATTTACATAGCTTTTGTTTGATGTCACAATAACGGTCAGTCATATTTTTATCTCCTTTTCGCAAGCCACTCTGTCAGAAACCGCATCTGCTCCTCTGTGTGAAACCAATGCTCGCCGCCGGGCATTACCGTAAGTCCCGAGCCTGTCCTTTCAGCAAATGCATTCACCGTTTCAAGGCTCGTAAGCTCGTCATTTTCGCCGTGAATGTATATCACTTTTCTCATATCTTCAGCCACCCTCCTTTTCAAATGGCATAGATTCTGACAAAATTCATTAAACATTATTCTTTGACTTTTTTCATTCCATTCGCAATTGCAGTTGAATATGAGCCTATATTTGTATATTTCATATATGAGTACGTATTTTATTCTCGATACGCAAACTCGCCTCTATATGCATTATCCAATGTCTTGAAAATGGCATCTGTATCAAGCCCCGAATATCTTTGCCGCACCAATAGTCAATCAGCCATGCTGCATTCTCGTCACTGCTTACAACATTCAATTTTCGCAGGATCTCTCGGCGTTCCGGTAATATTCTTTGTTTCAGCATTTCATAAGGCAGTTCACGCAGGATCGCTTCGGTACTTTCTTTGACCTCCGAAATATATGAATATAATTCATTTGTATCTAATTGCTTTGAAAAATCAGCAATATCGTTCTTTACAAGCTCGTTGCCTGTTGTGATGACAGGGGATCTGATCCGCTCTTTGTAATTGCCTGAAAAGAATATCTGTTCATCGCAATTTATCAGCGTGTGCGCGACAATATCCTCAATTCTGAAAATATGCCATAAAGAATATGCGATAGTCTTACTATGATAGCCGTCTGCATTTATGAAAGGGATCGCATTAAAATCCTCTCTTGAAAGATCATTCTTGAATGATACTATTGTCTGCATAAGACTGTTACGCAATTCAAACAGGGTGCTTATGCCGTCAATATAATTATCTTTCTTTTTCATTTGAACCTGCATTGTTTTGTTCAGTTCATACCATTCTTTATTCATATTGTTCACCTGAATCCTGATTTGCCGTTCTGCGTCATTCCGCGATATCCCGTATTATAAGTTCTTCTGTTTCACGCAATTTAGGTGGGTCGAGCTGCATAGGATATCGGGATATTGCAACACCAGCGCAGGCGCTTGCAAATCTCACAAGCTCATCATCGCACGTGCCGTTTGCCAACGCGTATGTACAGCCGGCTTTGAATGTATCACCCGCACCGAGCGTGCTTACGACCTCGACTTTGTACGGCTGAAACGATTTTGCAGTCTCGCCTTTTCTGCCGTACAGAAGCGTGTTCCCACCGTTTGTGATTATGGTCAATCCGTCAGTATTTTCGGCATAGCGCGAGAAAATCTCCTCGCGGCTGACATCTCCGCAGTGCATTTTAAGCCCTTCGCCGGAGATGACATCAACAGCAGCGTGACGGTGGATATAGCTGTCATATTTGCAGTCGATCGTAACATAGGGCTTTCCCAGCCGCACACACATTTCGGCTGCGGTCTGTGAATCCTCCCCGAAAAATGAATCTATCGCAGCAAAATCGCACCATGCTATATCATTCTCTTTAGGTGCGTTCCAGTGCTTAACACCGCCGTTATAGTATTCCCCGAAGAAATGTCCGAACATGCCGAATGGAGTGCGGTCACTGCCGGTTATTATCACATAGTCCTCCAGCCCATCAAAACTGTCGTCAAAAGTCAACGAGCGCAAGTCTACCTGCTTGTCCCTGTAAAAGTCACGGGTAAGCTGAGCCGTGCTCCTGCCGATATGTGTGCCGTCTATCCTGACCTCAGCGCCGAGGGAAGACAGCACAGTCGCGCAGGTGCCGGTCTCGCCGCCGATAAAGCGTGCGCTCTGCTGTATCTCGCTGTACTCGTCGGGATTCGGAAACTCATTAAGTTTGAAGCTGTTGGAGCCGCATATCATGCCGTAAAGATATATTTTCATTGTGCCAGTCCTTTCATCTTTAAAATGCTTGTACAATGACGACTTGACAAGTCCGAGAGATGCAGTAAGTTCCCGGATATTTGTGCCGTCATAACCTTTCTGCGAAAACATTTCCAGCGCAGCCATAAGTATTCTGTCTCTTGTATCTTTAGCCATAACAACCTCCGGCAGAAGAATAAGTGACCTACAGTTCACTTAACTTATATTATAGCGAACGAACGGTCACTTGTCAAGAGGTTTATATAATTATTGGCTGATGAGCAGACATTAATTATTAAGAAAAGATCTTATCCCTGTGATACGGGTATAAGACTTTTTCATTTCCGAATTAGCAAATAAAAAAATTTACAAATCATCTTGACAATGTAAAGATGATAGTGTATAATAAACTTGACACCGTAAAGTTCGGAGATGAAATAAATGAAAATGAATAAGAAAGTAAGGCGGAAGCTCATGGTCGCTGTTATCATTATGATCGCTTTATAACCCTGCTTTTTGTCGTATGGGTCATTATAAGTCCGGGAACTATAAGAAAATATAAAAGTGAAAATAGTCTTTCGGAAAAATTTGTAATGAACATAAACGGCGCACCGAACGGTTTTTTCATCAACAGCGTGGATACCGGCAATCCCGTTCTTTGGTTGGTTTCAAGCGTTCCGGGAACAGATGATTATGTTTTTACTGACAAATACGAGGATATGAGACTGGAGGAAGATTTCACGGTAGTATATTGGGATTACAGATCAATGGGATAGCCTATACCTGCTTATTTTATCAGCGGCGAGTATGATTACAATTAAGAACTGGCCGAGGATTATGAGAAAAAGCTGGGCGCACCACAAAAGGGGTTTTATCTGATACCCGACTCAGCCCATAGTCCCTTGTGGGAGAATCCGGAAAAGACTTGTGAAATACTAAGAGAGATAAAGGAGAAAAATTCAAAATGAGTGACAATTATCATCATGGAAATCTCAGGCAAGCATTGATAGATGCAGGAATAAAGATCATAAACGAGAGCGGCGAAGCAAATCTTTCACTGCGGAAAGCGGCAGCGATGTGCAAGGTATCTCACGCCGCCCCTTATGCTCATTTCAAGGACAAGAGCGAACTTATCGAAGCGATAAAATCAACCGTTACCGAACAGTTTATGGAAGAGCTTTCGGCGGCAGCAGATGCCTCACCCGATGCTGAAAGTGCGCTGATAAATATGGGCAGACACTATGTGGCTTTCTTTGTCCGCAGACCCGACTATTTCAAATTTATCTTTGGCAGTGAGAACATAACTGCACATATCCGTTTCGATAAACAATATGAAAATGATTACCCTCCTTTCGCTCTGCTGAAAGAAACATATCTTAAATATCTTTTGAAGAATCAGCTTGATAAAAGCGAGGAAGAAAAGGAAACAGAATTGCTTAAATTATGGGCTTCTGCCCACGGAATAGCTGCGATAGCCTGTATGTCGGGAGTAGAAACTTCCTTTGAATGGGAGGACAAAATATTCAGCGATCTGTTGATCAGATAGGCGAAAAGCGTCTTGAGCAAATAATGGAGATCATCCAGAGGAATATTACCGAGGCAGACAATAAATCCTGATTTACCGGCACAATCAATAATTAAAATATAGGAGGTTTACAATGCAGTTTGCAGTAAAAGCTTATGACGGCGAAGGAATGCTTGAAAAAAGAATGGAAGTGCGTCCCCGCCACCTTGAAGGAATGAACAAACTTGGAAAACACATTATCTGCACCGGAGGAATGCTTGATGAAAACGGAAAGATGAAAGGATCTGTGCTTATCCTTGATCTTCCTGATCGTGCAGCGCTGAACGAATATTTGACTAACGAGCCCTATGTAATTGAAAAAGTATGGGAGAAAATCGAAGTTGAAATCATGAATGTTGTTCTCGTGAACGGTGAAAAGTTTCAATAGAACGATGGCAGAACGGAGGGAAAATGCAGATATTCATTGATGCCGACGGCTGTCCGGTAACTAAGATAGCCGCGCAGATCGCGTCAGAATATAATATCCCATGTACGGTCATCTGCGATACCGCGCATATCATTTCTATTCCGGGTGTGAACGCAGTAACTGTTGACAAGGGTGCTGACAGCGTGGATTTCAAGCTGGTCAACTTGATACAAAAAGGAGATATTGCGGTAACACAGGATTATGGTCTGGCGGCAATGTGCCTTTCAAAAGGCGCATTCGCTCTTCACCAGGACGGCAAGCAATATACAGAAGAAAATATCTCCGGATTGCTGGAATTCCGGGCTGTTGCCAAAAAGATACGCAGAGCGGGCGGCAGACTGAAAGGCAGTCCTAAACGCTCACCCGAACAGGATAAGGCATTTGCGGCTTCGCTTCGTCAAATGATATTGGCATTGGCGCATTCCGACGATACAATATGACCTTTCTGATAGAATTAATGAAAATGGTATGATCACATATGTTAAACACTACTCACAACAAAGCATATTTTCATCTTCCGGGTCTGTTTGAATTCTACGACCTTTACAGTAAGTTTCTGCCACTGTACCGTGAGCACCGGGACTATTTCTATGACTGGTGCGAAATAGCATCTGTCTATGGTGCTCCGGCTGACTGTATCTGGGGCGGAGGACGTGCAGGATTCGGCGAATGTGAAGCTGAAGAGGTACTTGCACTTATGAATGAATACAGTCTCTCTTCAAGGCTCACTTTCAGTAATTCGCTGTTAAAACCTGAAGATCTTACTGATAAAAAATGCAATGCCCTGTGTGAGCTTTTTGCCGGAAGCAAAGGCGTACAGAATGGTGTAATAATTCACTCAGATCTTTTGCTTGAACATATTAAAGAGAATTATTCCGATCTTTATTTCGTTTCCTCGACTACAAAGGTTCAGACTGATTTTGATCAGTTCTTAAAAGAAACAGACCGGATTGATTTTAAATATGTCGTTCCTGATTTCAGGCTGAATAAGCTGTATGATAAGCTTGATACACTATCGCAGGCACAGAAAGATAAAGTCGAATTTCTGTGCAATGAGTGCTGTTCGTTTTACTGTAAAGACAGAAAGGCGTGCTATGAAAATGTAAGTCGGATAAATCTCGGAGAAAACATTCCTGACCATATCTGTATCGCACCTGATGCCAAGGACGGATATCGCTTTTCAAAAGCAATGAAAAATCCCGGATTTATCGGTATTGATGACATCATCAACACATATCTGCCTCTCGGGTTTTCAAATTTCAAAATAGAAGGCAGAGGACTCGGAAGTGCCGTCAATCTCGAATTTCTTCTTTATTATCTCACAAAGCCGGAATACCAGCTTACTGTACGTGAAGAGATCTATCTCGACAGCATGCTGGATCTGTTCTGAGCGCCGCCTTGCTGCATAGAAGAACTGTCAGGGAGACATTTTTGGTTCTGCTGATTACTAATGGATATATCAGAACTTTGAAACCATCGGATTCATAGTTCTGATGCTCAAAAATATATCTCCCTCATATTCTGCGGCATTGACTCAAACATCATTTCCACCACAGTTTCCGCAGATGTGGTATTGTCATTACTCCTTCTTGACCTCGGCAAGACGTTTCTCGCTTATGTCACCGAAAAGGATCGTTGTTCCCGCTGCAACTCTGCGAAGTATCGCTGTTCCCATGCTGCCCGCGCCGAGAAGCACGGATACAGGTCTGTTTTCGTTTCTGTCAAAGATCATTGTTTTGTCCTCCAAATCATATTTTTCTGTTGTTTCGTAAGCAGTTTCATATTCCCGATCTCAGTGTATCTTGTACATTCCGAGCGTTACCGCGTTCGTCATATCGTCCGGGTTGTGCGTACCTTTGCCCTTGTCCATAGAACGGATCACCGTCATATCCTCATCGGCAAGCTCGAAGTCGAAAATGTTTATGTTTTCACGGATATGCTGTTCGGAAGCTGCTTTCGGGATAGCTATGATACCCTCCTGCAAATGCCAGCGGAGTATTATCTGCGCAACGCTCTTACCATATTTCTCCGCAAGCTGCACAAGCCGCTTATCGCCCAGCAGATCGCGGTTTGCGTGTCCGAGGGGATACCATGCCTGCACCCTTATGTTGTACTTATCGAGATATTCACGGAGCTTTTTCTGCTGACAGAACGGGTTGCATTCCATCTGGTTTACTACCGGCATTATCTCCATTTTCGGAATGAGCCTGTCGAGGAATTTTACAGTGTGGTTGCTTACACCGACAGACTTTATCTTTCCTGCACGGACGGCTTCTTCCATTGCTTTCCACGCTCCCGCGGTATCTCCGTAGGGCTGGTGCAGCAAGTACAAGTCCATATACTCCGTTCCGAGATTTTTAAGCGAGGTGTCGATCGCTTTTTTGGCAGCTTCATACCCGTAATCCTGAAGCCACAGTTTCGACTCGATATATATTTCCTCACGGGGAATACCGCTGTTTCTGACTGCCTTGCCCACATCGCTCTCATTCTGATATGCCGCTGCTGTATCTATAAGGCGGTA
>ODAI014769598.1_pt1 | contig 35213 bp, 36 predicted proteins | sample 1539321 | NCBI WGS metagenome assembly ODAI01 (sample SAMN02144231, study PRJEB22623) | gut metagenome | biome: sheep rumen | host: Ovis aries | place: New Zealand
AATTGTGACCAGAATCCCAGGGCGGCATCACATTTTGTTTGAAGATATGGATGGAGATTTTCCAAATCGTCAGCCGGATCCTACTGTTGCCGAAAATATTTCTTACTTGAAAAAATTCATAAGTTACAACAAATTCGATATAGGTTTCGCATTTGACAGCGATGGTGATCGCCTTTGCGTTGTAAATTCTAGTGGACAAATGCTTTATAGCGACCAAGTATTGGAAGTTTTCGCGACGGATTTCCTGAAAAAAAATCCAGGAGCGCAGGTTATCTCAGACGTAAAGTCATGTCATAGGGTATTTCAAAAAATCAAAGAGCTGGGCGGGGCGCCCATCATGGAAAAAGTTGGTCACTCCTTCATAAAAGCAAGAATGAAGTTATCAGGAGCACTGTTGGCTGGTGAAATGAGCGGTCATTTTTTCTTTAAAGACAGATGGTTCGGGTTTGACGATGGAATTTATGCCGCCCTGCGTTGCTTGGAAATTCTCGGAAATGATAAACATGCATTCAATGATCTGCCTTATGGCTTCGTAACTCCTGAGATTCGAATTAATTGTTCGGAGGATAAAAAATTTTCGATGATAGAACAAATTAAAGAAAAACTTCAAGAACAAAAAATAAGTTTTATAGATATTGACGGGGTTCGGGTTTCTAACGAAAAAGGATGGTGGCTAATCAGAGCTTCCAATACCCAAAACGCCATTTCTTTGAGAATTGAAGCTGATAAAAAGGAATATATGAAGTCCCTATTGAATGAAGTGGCTTCTTATTTGATCCCCTTCATCGGAAATGCAAAGGAAATTTTGGAAAGATATGAATAAAGATTTCGTTGAGTATCTCAAAAGCAGAATCTCTATCGTAGACGTAGTCTCCGCCCGTATCAGATTACATAAAGTCGGAAACGTATGGAAAGCCCTCTGCCCTTTTCATAAGGAAAAGACTGGTTCATTTCATGTGGACGAAGCCAAAGGGTTATACCACTGTTTTGGATGCGGAGTGGGAGGTGACTCCATAAAATTCGTGATGGATTACGAAAAAGTTTCATTTATGGAAGCAATCGAAATCATTGCAAATCAGTATGGAATAGATGTTCCGAGGAATGAAACCGTTTCAAAGGAAGACCCTCAGGCTAAACTCTTTGAAATTATGAATTATTCTAAAGATTATTTCTCAAAAAGCTTAAACTCACAGAACGGATCAATCGCAAAAGATTATCTGAACATGAGAAAGATTAACAAAGATCAGATTGAAAAATTTCAACTGGGATTTGCTCCAGCAAACTCTGATCTTTATAATCAGCTGAAAAAAAGAGGATTCTCCGATGATGAACTGGTGCAAACGGGAATTTTCGTAAAGTCCAACTACAAAAATGAATTCATTAATCGATACAGAGGTCGTTTAATCTTTCCGATAATCGATTCTCGAGATAAATGTGTCGGATTTGGCGGAAGAATTTTGGAAAAATCGGAAAAAGCGAAGTACATAAATTCTCCGGAAACGGAAATTTATAAAAAAAGTCAGCAACTGTATGGTTACAATCTGGCCCGCAAAGGTAAATCTCGCCAAATAATCATCTCAGAGGGATATTTAGATGTAATTTCTCTGCATCAGGCAGGATTTGACGGAGCAGTCGCCCCCCTCGGAACGGCTATCAGCTCCACTCAGATCAATATGTGCTGGCGCATTTGTAACAATCCCATTATCGCGCTGGACGGCGACTCTGCCGGAGTTAAAGCATCCTATCGTTGGATCGATCGAATCCTTACTTATCTGGAGCCGGGAAAATCCTTCAAATTTGCAGCACTTCCCCAAGGAGCTGATCCAGATATTTTGGTTTACAACAATCAAATCTCAGCAATTACAGAAGCAATAAATAACGCCGTTCCTCTTTCCCAGTGGCTTTGGGAAGGTGGATTTTCGTTATTTCCGTCGGAAACCCCGGAGCAGAAAGCAGAACTTATCGAAATGCTGATCCAAAAGGTTGAATCCATAAAAAATGTCTCCATCAAAAATTTTTATATTCAAGATATTAAAAATCGACAAAGATCCTTGTACAAGAGAAAAAAACGGATTGTGAAAAAGGAAAATTTGCAATCCGCAAGCTCCGCAAAAGAAAAAATCGAAAAAATATTAGTTGTGACTCTCATAAATCACCCTTATATTATTGATAGGGTTATGGAAGATTTCGTTAAACTCGAATTTGAAAATACCGAGATGCAGATTTTGAAAGAAAAAATTTTGGAGAGTTATGTAAATTTTGCGGAAGGAAATCCAGAAAAATTTATCGATTCGATGGAACGATTACGAGATGTCATAGGCAAAGACTTGGAGGGTGTTGTGATGCACGCAAGTTTTGTAAACAGAAACGTTGCCGATGATGAGGCTTTTTCAGGATGGTCAGAATTGTTGAAGAAGTACTTGTCAGAGCCGTTACTGATCAAGGATTTACAAAGGGCATCGTCTGATTTTGTTTTTGCTGAAAGCAATTGGCAACGACTGAAAGCATTAAAGAACGAAGTCTTAAACCGCAGGAAGATATAGGAGAAAAAATGAGCATAGTTTCAAACTCAAAAATGGACAATAAAGTGGAAAACAAGGAAGATAAGATAGAAAAGGAGAGCACCGCCGAAGCACGGTTCGCCGCTTTGATATCTTTGGGGAAAGAACGCGGATACATAACTTACGACGAACTAAATGATGCTTTACCCAGAGAAAAATTCTCCTCCGAAAAGATCGATGTTGCCGTTTCTAGTATCTCGGAAATGGGAATTCAATTGATTGAAACAGAAGAAGCGGAAACTTTTCATCGTGAAAAAAATCATGTGCATGCTGCTCCAAAAATGGAACAGAATAATAATGATCTTTTGCGAACAGATGACCCGGTCCGTATGTATCTCAGAGAGATGGGAAATGTTGAATTACTTTCCCGCGATGGTGAAATCGAGCTGGCCAAGAAAATCGAACGTGGGTATGCGGAAGTCCTCAGCGGATTAAGTGAAAGTCCGAAAACTTTCGATAAATTTGCCGAATGGATCGAAGCATTGAAGGATCATAAAATCGCTTTGAGAGACATTTTTCAGTTAGATAATGGAATGAAAGATGACGAGGATGAGGACGAAGCCGGAGACTCTGGCAGTGATGATGATTTGGAAGAAGATGAAACTTCCTCTGAGGATGCTGAACAAATAAAAGAAGTCAATGCTGAAGATGAGGACTTGATCCCCGGAATCATCGACAGTTTCAAAAAAGTCATAGCTATGCACAAGGCGATTCTTAAAAAGAAAAATCCTTCGACAAAACAAAAGAATGAATTGGTAAATGCCGTCACGGAGTTGAAACTTAATCAGAAGACAATTGAGTCGATGTGCGAGGAGCTCTATATGTTAAATCGCAAATTAATTAAAAGCGAAAGTGCTCTTTTGAAGTTAGCGCAGGACAATGGCATCAGTCGCGAAGGGTTTTTAAAGAATTATTTTGGAAATGAAACTAATTCCGATTGGGAAAATTCGATGTTAAAGTTCTCACATTGGAACAAGTTCTTCAAAAATTGCGCAAAGGAGATTTCCGAGCATCAAATGTTGGCAAAAGAAGTTGAAGAAGAATCTAGGTTACCGCTGGGAGTGTTCAAAAAATTGGTCGCGTGCATTCAAAAAGGAGAACGAACTGCAACTCGAGCAAAAAAAGATATGATCGAAGCCAACTTGCGTTTGGTTATCTCCATTGCGAAAAAATACACAAACCGCGGTTTGCAATTTTTGGATCTGATCCAGGAAGGTAACATCGGTCTGATGAAGGCAGTGGATAAATTCGAATACCGACGTGGTTACAAGTTTTCAACCTACGCTACGTGGTGGATTCGCCAGGCAATTACGCGTTCCATTGCAGATCAGGCCCGAACCATTAGAATTCCTGTTCACATGATTGAAACAATCAACAAAATTGTGAGATCTTCCAGACAGATGCTGAACGAGACCGGGAAAGAACCGACTCCTGAAGAGTTGGCAGAGCGGCTGCACATGCCGTTGGACAAGGTTCGCAAGGTCCTAAAAATTTCGAAAGAGCCCGTCAGTCTGGAAGCTCCGATCGGAGACGAGGATGATTCGCATCTCGGAGATTTCATCGAGGACAAAAACATCGCGCAGCCGGTGGAGTCCGCTGTCAATGAGAACTTGCGTGAAACCACGACTTTAGTGCTGGCCAGCCTCACTCCGCGAGAAGAACGTGTTTTGAGAATGCGTTTCGGAATCGGAATGAATTCCGATCACACTTTGGAGGAAGTCGGGCAGCAGTTTTCAGTTACGAGAGAGCGTATCCGACAGATCGAGGCAAAAGCTCTCAGAAAACTAAAGCACCCAAGCCGCTCACGCAAACTGAAGACGTTTTTGGATTCGTAATTCGGGATGTTTTTTGTTTAAAAATTTGGTGTGCGGTTGAATGTAAAACATTTGAACTAATTCGGCAACTCGCACAGCAGATTGTCAGAAATAACTAAGGCAGTCAAAGACTGCCAATTGTGTTTTAATCAGGAAGATAACTGAATCTATTTCTTTGAGTCCCACCTGTAAGTTTTCACATTTAAATCTTTTTTGTATGATACATTGTATGACTGCTCATTAGTTAGTTCCAGCTTTTCCCAAAAATCCGCCACTGGAGAAGAGTAGGAAAAAATCCATGGAGTTCCTTCCACTGATGCATCCCCCCCTACATTTACTCCTTGATCTGAAGATAATTCGATATCTTTTTTAGCAGGATCCACCATGACTTTTGTTCTTACGTGATGAAACTCTCCTGCTCCCAAAGCAGCTCCCATACTAATAACAGGAGGAATATGAATTGATAAGCCAGATGTTTCGATACCATCAAAATTTTCTTTAATATTCAATAAGTTTTCTTTGGGTAAATCTACAATTTTCATATGCAACTTAGAAAGAGAATAATTGAATGCCATTCCCGAATCCCAATCTCTGATAATCCCACCAAACATTCCATCACTGAAAGAATATGAAACCCCAGGATCTCGATCTGAATCCGTGCTAGACTCTCCTCTATAAATTCTGTAAGAACTTTCCGGAGTCTTACTTTCCTCTACAATAAGATCAGTGACAGCTTTAACAAAATCTTTTTTTACAAGATCTTTTGCATAAATCAGTAACCGGTGTTTAGGAGTGAAAACCCCCTTAACTAAATCCGTGACTTTCTTTGCGTTTGGAGAAATATTTTCGAATAATTCATTTGTTATGTTACCCAGATCTTCTAAATTATCGACATGTTCTGCTGAAATTCCTCGGAAAAAAGGAATTATGCTGTCATTAATCTTCCAAAAATATGACTTAACATCTTTATTTTCCATATAACTTCCACAAAAATCACAGATATTCTCGGGAGTTTTATAAGCATCGCCAAAACCGATTTGCGCATCTTTCGTTATATTTCCCCAAACAGGATTACATACAATTAATCTAAAAATTTGATCTTGATTCATTTGAGAATTCCTTGTTTGAGAAACTATGTCATTAAGATAATAATTCCACACAAACAATTGATACAAACTTTTCGGAATAAAAGCCACTTTTGCAGACGGATCCACTGATTGGATCTTCTTCTTCAGGAATCCGCTCTCGTCATTTATTATCTCTTTTTTATCTTCTTCCGATAACTTTGCAGCTCGCTTTGAATCTAATTGTGTTACAAAACTATTTTCCACAATTGCCTTGTAAACTGATACCCTTTGATGGTCACCAACATTTAAACAAACAGGAACAAAATTACCCGCCAATAATTCAAACGAAAGCAACAAACACCCTGCGACTAACGTCAACTTTTTCATATTTTTTTCCTTTCTTTGAGTGTTGATAAATTTACTATAAGACTAGTTTTTTGTCAATTTATTTTTTATGAAATTTTAGTTCTAACAAAAAAGACTCCCGAAGGAGCCTGCTGACAAAGAATTAGACCTTGTCTTAAAAACTATGCCGAGGGAACGACAACCGATACAGTACAACGTCCCTGAGAATTTTTTGAAAACTTCACAACTCCGTCTGCCGTCGCGAAAATCGTATGATCCCTTCCCAGACCGACATTCTCCCCGGCCTTCATTTTCGTTCCACGCTGTCTGACGATAATGTCTCCTGCCTTGACCGCTTGACCGCCAAAACGCTTCACACCTAACCTTTTACTTTCCGAATCGCGCCCGTTCTTGGAACTACCACCGGCTTTTTTTGTTGACATTTGCTGACTCCTTAACCTTTGATGCTATCGATCTTCAAAATGGTCATAATCTGGCGATGCCCATTCTTTCTGCGATAATTTTTACGACGGCTTTTCTTAAAAACCAAAACTGTCTTGTGCTTTCTGTGTTCGATAACGCTCGCGGATACGGAGGCACCTTCTACATAAGGAGTTCCGACTTTCACATCTCCGTCATTTTCGATCATCAAAACGTCACTGATCTCCAATTTTGCGCCCAAATCAAGAGCAAACTTCTCGACAGAAATAAAATCGCCCTCTTTCACTTTGTACTGTTTACCGCCTGTTTTTATAACTGCAAGCATAACCTAATTCCTTTTAACTTATACGAGATTTACTATTAATTCATTTTGTTAAAAATTTCAAGGGGGCACTAAAAACTTGCATAAAAACTTTTTTACGAATAGAATCAAAAGAGAGTGTGTGGGTTCAGGACTGGAAAATCCGAGAGGGTTTTATGTTTAATTTTTTATTCGATGAGGTACATTCGGATTTTAAAGTTCACGCGAAATTTGGTCCGAACTCTGTTGGGGTTTTTCTGATTAATCTTGACAGGGCGACGGAGCGTCTTGAGTTCGTGAAACCGAGTATTGATCAGCTTAATCTTCCTGTCGAAAGGGTCTCAGCAGTGGATGGAACATTGCTTTCAGATGAGAAACTCCACGAAGTTTGCAATTTTGAAAGATTCAGAAGATATTTTAAAATGTTCCCGGAGCGAGGAACTATCGGATGTTCACTAAGTCATGAGAAAGTTTGGCAGAAATTTCTAGAATCCGACTACGAGTTTGCTCTGGTGTTTGAAGATGATGTTGTTTTCAACCCTAAGGAACTTAGATCGTGCGTTGACAGAGCAATTGAGAAAAAGGATCTTTGGGATATTCTTAGTTTTGAAATGATTCATGACGGATTTCCATTAAAAATCGGAGACCTTTACGAGGACAAACGGATATCTTTGTACCTTACCTCAGTGAAACATTCCGGTTGTTATTTAATCAATCGGAGTGCGGCAAAAAAGCTTTTGGAAAAATTTTCCCCTATCATCATGCCTTTGGATCATTATTTCACTGCGTCATGGGAATTCGACATAAAATTCGCAGGAGTTGAACCTCGCGTCGTGAAGCAGAATTTCGGAAGTTCACAAATTAAGTCCGAATTTTCTGAAAAATTCAGCGATCGAAAAACAAAGATCAGTAATGCGATATTTAATACCCGCAGGGCGATCATAGGTTTTGTTTATAATTTGTATCTGTTTGTGAAAGATTTTATGTGCCACAAACAATGGTTTGCCCGTTGAAAAATTTGAAAATTTTGGGTCTATTGGAAATTGTTCGTTAACAAATGTTGGCTATGATGTTATTATGTGACCCGTGTTGTGGATAATATGAAGATATATTTAGTCGGAGGAGCAGTAAGAGATCAAATAATGGGAGTTGTCCCGAACGACAGGGATTATGTCGTAGTAGGAGCTTCTATCGAAGACATGTTATCTAAAGGATTCCGCCCCGTGGGAAAAAGTTTTCCTGTTTTCATCAGAAATGGATCTGGTGAAGAGTATGCTCTTGCCCGCAAAGAAGTAAAAACCGGTCCTAAACATACTGATTTTGGATTCTTTTTTGATAAATCGATAACTTTGAAAGATGATCTGATTAGACGTGATTTCAGTTGCAATGCAATCGCTTACGATTTTGAGGCAGACAAGTTTATTGATTACCATGGAGGAATCGAAGATATACGCAATAAAGTTCTTCGGCATATCAGTCCGCACTTCGTAGAAGATCCACTGCGTGTCATAAGGTTATGTCGTTTTGCCGCCCAGTTGAACTTTTCAGTGGCGGAGGAAACTATGAACCTGGCTAGAGATATGGTTCTTCAGAATCAACTGGAAAATCTTTCCGTTGAAAGAATTTGGAGTGAAATAAAAAAGGCTTTGCATTATCCAAATTTTTATAGGTTTATTGAAGTTGCCCATGAATGTTTTGCATTGAAAAAAATATTGTCTGCCGTTGAGAAACTGTGGTTTGTCAGAAAGGATTCTCGGGAGGAAACCTTAGCGGAACATACTATAAATTGTCTTAAAAATGTAAGTAAGGGGAATGAGATAGTTAAATTTGCGACGTTGTTGCATGATATCGGTGAAACGGAATTTCCTAATAAAGATCATTCTTTCGAAGATTCCGAACAGCATGGTGTGCAAATAATAAGGGATATTTGCCATGACTTAAAAATTCCAAATGATTTTCGGAGTTTCGCAGTATTTGTTTGTAGAAATTACAAAAAATTCAAACAAGTAAATCAAATGGATATTGAACAGCTGCTGGATTTAACGGACGATTACATAAGAAAAACTCCCGTAGACTTTGAAAATTTTATGTCCATTTGCAAGGCCGCTGCACCAAATGCAGATTTCAAAAGCTCCGAGCGAAAAATACGTGACATCTACAAAATCTTATCGCAAATTAAGGCGAATCAAATGCCGAACTTTGATTCCATAAAGAAGGATTCGACATTCAAAGATAAGTATCGACAATTTAAACTGAAAATTTTACAGAAACACGGATTTTAAAAAAAATCCTAAGCCACCAACTTCAGATTTTTGCAATTCTTTGAACGGTTATTTCTAAGTTTGCAAAACATTCTGAGAAATTTCTGTAAGCCGTTAACTTTATTTTAGCAAAATCTGTTTTATAAAAACTTATGTTGGCATTTTAGATAGAGAAGATTGGGAGAACCATGTTAACATTACAGATAGATAGAGAGCCAGGAGAAAAAAATGCCGAAAGTTTCCAGAAAGATATTCAACATAATAAATAACGAAATCTACGGCGATGAATTAAAAATCAAAAAAATATCTCATGCACTGAATAATAAGCATCCAGCGGACATCTCGGATATCATCGAGGATTTGGATTCCGATTCCCGTAAAATATTTTTTAAACTCACACCTCAATTAGTAGATTCTCGAGTACTGGTAAATCTTGTGAATCCCTACCGAACAAAAACTATTGCTTTCTTTGGATTAGAACATTTTAAGAACTCAATACATCTGCTGAAAAAAGATGAGTTAATTGAGTTAATTGAACAGCTTAACGTCAAGGAACGAAAAACATTTATTGAGATGATACCGAAAAGGATGAAAGACATCGTCAAATTTCTCATGACGTATCCTGAAAATTCGGTTGGACGCAATATGTCTTTTGATTTTATCCTGATTTCTGAAAATTTTTCGGTAGAGGAAACTCTCAAATATCTCAAAGAAAAAAAAGAGATTCCCGACAGCTGTTCAGAAATCTTTATCGAAGACGACTCCCACAGACTCACTGGACTGATTTCTCTCACCCGCCTGCTGAAATCACATAAAAAGAAAAAACTAAAAGACATTGAAAGTCCGGATATAGTAGAAATTATAGACACTGATGATCAAGAAGTAGCACATAATTTGTTCAACAAATACCATTTTGTAAGACTTCCGGTGGTTGACAACAATAACCATATGATCGGACTGATCAGATCAGCGGATCTTATAGACATTGCTCAGGAAGAAATTACCGAAGATTTCAGTCAATTAACTGGAACCTCCGAAGACGATGAAATAAATTCTTCTCTTTTGTCAAGCTGTTTCAAAAGACTCCGTTGGTTATCATTTGCTGTAATTAACACATTGCTGTCCCCGTTCATTATTTCACTGTTTCAAGATACTATCCAACAAATTGTTTCTTTGGCGGTGCTAATGCCGATTGCAGGGGCACTTGGTGGAAATATTGGTATTCAAACGGCAAGTGTAATCATAAAAGCTTTTTCCACAGAGGCATTTCGTGAAGAACAGTATTCTAAGGTAATTAAAAATGAAACTCTTATAGGAATTTTCAACGGATTAATGATTGGTCTTCTGCTGGGAGTGATAGTATTCTTTTGGTTTCATGTTTTTAAATTATCCTTGCTTCTGTGCGGAACTATGGTGTTTTGCGCGACCTGGTCTTCGTTCGTAGGAGCATCTCTTCCCATAGTTTTTTATCATTTTGGGTACGATTCTTCTCTCAGTTCCGGTCCTTTAATTACAACAATAACTGATGTCTCGGGATATATTGTATTTCTGGGATTGGCTTACATATTTCTGGTTTAAAAATCAATGTTATGGATTGACATTTTGGTTAAAAGAGATATAATTCAACTCCATTAGTTGAGAGAGATTACAATGATCACTAAAGAAAGAATTTTGGTTTCGAGAACGATCGCTGTACCAGCGGATACAAATCCATGGGGAGATATTTTCGGCGGATGGATCATGTCTCTGATGGATATTGCTGCGGGAAGCATAGCCGCTCGTTTGGCACGCGGATCTATTGCTACAAAGGCAATCAATAATGTTACTTTTGATGCTCCTATCTTTGTAGGAGACGAAGTTTCGGTTTATGCTGAAGTCGAAAAAATCGGAAACACTTCTATGACACTGAACGTGTACGTGGACATCTGCAGAAAGGGAAGCAGCGAAGTGTTGAACGCCGTTAAAGGAACCTTTATAATGGTGGCGCTGGATGAGAATCGCAGACCGCGTCCAGTGAAGGCCTTTTGGGAAGAGTCTGAGAAATAATTTTGGGAAAAGATCGGATTATGGAAAATAAAGAGGAAAACGATAACTTAGAAGAGCAGGTTGGGTCTAAGGCGAATACTGAAGTTTCAAAGGAAGCTTCTGAAAGTTCCGAAACAGAGGAAAATTTACCTGATCAGATTGCCTCTTTGAAGGATGCTCTGCTTCGAAAAACAGCGGAATCTGAAAATTTGAGAAAGCGCCTCGAGAAAGAGAAGGATGACGCAGTAAAGTATTCCAATAAGAGTTTTGCTAGAGATCTTTTGTCAGTTCTGGATAATTTCGAGAGAATTAACGCAAATATTGATTCCGTAAAATACAAAATTGACGCTGATCCCAATCTGAAAGCTTACTTCGACGGAATTGCGATTTGCGAAAAAGAATTGCTGTCGATTTTTCAGAGGTACGGCGTTTCTCGTGTAGATGTTTCCGCCGGAGATATATTTGATCATGAGTTACATCAGGCAATGTGTGAGGTTGACGACGATCAACTTCCCGCGGGGGCGGTAGTAAAGGTCTTTCAAACTGGATACAAATACCATGACAGGTTGCTACGCCCAGCAATGGTAAGCGTGTCCAAGAAAAAATGATAAGTTGCGGTGTCGAAGAGGCAATCCGTGGAGAGCAGCGAGGAAGTTGTTTGTGTCGACTTGGATGGAACACTGATAAAGAATGACTTATCTTGGGATTCCGCCAAGAGATTTGCGAAAAAAGGCTTATTCAATATATTCAGGTTGGTTTTTTGGGCACTTAAAGGAATTCCTTACCTTAAATATAAATTGGCAGAAGAAATTGAGATTGATCCGTCTACTCTTTCCTACAATTTTAAGTTTTTGCATCATATTATCCAAAAGAAAGCAGAAGGAAGTCGGATATATCTGGCGACTGGATCTACTGAAAAGTATGCTAACCAGGTTGCTGATTACCTCCAGATCTTCGATGGAGTTTTTGCAAGCGATTTAAAAACGAATCTGGTTGGAAAAAACAAGGCTCGAAAACTTTCGGAATCATTCCCTGAAGGATTTACTTATGCGGGAAACAGCATAGATGATCTTCATGTTTGGAAAGAGGCTTCAAAAAAGATTCTCGTTAATCCAAGCAAAAAAGTCGAACAAGCAATGTGTTCTGTTCCACACATACTAGTCTTAGACTTTAAGTAACAAGTTACTACGCCGATCCTAGAATCCAAGAGATATCTCTATCAACAGACTTCCAAGTTGTGCATCTGCATGCGAAAATCCATCAAATTTTGGTTATTGTGTTGCATAAATGACCAACTATCTTCAGTTTACAGTATCTCTATTGCAAATGTGAGTAAATTAGTGTTAGAGTTGGACATTGTAGTACTAGAGGTAAAAAATGAACAAAACAGAGTTGATTCATAAAGTTGCGGAAGGTTGCGGACTATCCCAGAAGAATGTTGGGGATTGCTTAAATTCCATTATTGAGGTAATCCAAGGTGAGCTAAAATCCGGCGGAGATGTGGTTATTCCAGGATTCGGTTCGTTCTCGGTTGGAGAGAGAGCTGCCAGAACTGCACGAAACTTTCAGACAGGAAAAATGATGGATATTCCTGCAACAAAGACTGTAAAGTTTAAGGTCGGTAAGACGTTAAAAGAGTCAGTCAGATAAATTTTGGGGAGATAGCTATATCTCCTTTCTTTGTATGTCTATGCATTCGGGTTAGTAGGGTGTTGTTGTATTCGCGGATGTAAAAAAGCCCCAGTTGGTGCTGGGGTTTTGTCGTTTTTTTACAAAAGGAATCAGTACCTTATGTTGTACTTTGCTAAGGCGCGAACGGTCCACCCTTTGTTCGCCTGGATTTTTTTAATTCCCGTCGTTTCCTTGTTATCCAATTTAAATCCAAAGTTATAGTCAGCCTCTATGGATGTCGAAAATTTCTTGCAGAAGATTTTTTCAGCACCAGCTCCTAACACAAAGGAGGTTTTATTCTTTGAATAATCGTGAATTCCGTCGCAGAACGACAATTTCGACCACGCACAACCAAATTTTCCGTATCCCAGTACACCATGATGTGTTGCGTACCCCAATTTCACGTCAACTTGAGGCCTAAACCCTTTCATTTGAAGGTTACTCTTATCGTTAAGATACCCCATTTTCTTTCTGTTTTTCGTAAAATCAATCAAAAACTCTCCACCAAGGTAAGCATTGTTTTGGAATACCTTACCACCTCCAATTACAAAAGCCCCTATAAAACTATTGGCTTTCATAGTATCTAATCCTTCAAGGGTCGTCTTAAAAAAACTTCCTCCGATTCCCAACCCAGCGTAGATGCTACTGAAGACACTTGCCGAAACAGCCTCTGCAACCTCCACTTCTTCTGCATTTGCTGAAAACACCATTGCACAAACTGCTGCGCTTAACATTACTTTTTTCATTTCAACTCCTATAATTACAAAACTATTCCGAGAATACGACAGACAATTAACTTCCTCAATAACTTAAAAAGTTTTCTCTAAACACGGTGATTTTTTTACAACATTCAGGTAGAACAATTTTTACGAAAATTTAATAAAATATTGCATAGCATTCATTGTTGAGAATTTTTCAACCAAAAAGCCTCGACAAAAGCCGAGGCCAACTAAACATTCCGACAAAAGCGAAACGAATATCGAAATTAGTACTTCACGTTGTACTTAACCAAAGCACGGACGGTCCAACCTTTGTTGTAACGAACATTGTCCTTCTTCCATCCAAAATTATAATCTCCCTCTAAAGCGGTGGAGAATTTTTTGCAGAAAGCCTTCTCAACACCCGCTCCTAGAACGACAGACGCTTTAGTCTTGGAATCAGCACCATTGTTGTAGTTAGAAACCTTAGACCAAGCGCATCCCAACTTTCCGTAGGCCAATACGTTATTACGGAAGACATAACCAGCTTTTACATCGACCTGTGGGAAATAACCCTTGCTCTGCAAATTGTTATGGTTCTCCCATTTTCTGTTTTTCATGAAATCAGAGAGGAATTCACCACCAAGATACACGTTGTTGTTGAATACCTTTCCGCCACCGAGCACGAAAGCCCCCATAAAACGGTTAGCCTTCAAATCCCCGCACTTCAAGAAACTTCCACCGATTCCCAACCCGGCGTAGATGCTACTGAAGACACTCGACCGTACAGCCTCCTCAACTAATACTTCCTCGGCTACGTCCGCGTTCGCCGAGAACGCCATCGCACAAATCACTGCGCTTAACATTACTTTTTTCATTCTAAACTCCCAAATTTAAAAGCAAGTCAAAGCTACAATAAGTTTGTCTGATTTTCAACTATTTGTGAAACTTTTCGGGTTAACCGTGTTATTTTTGCAACAGGAATCTCAGCCAAATACATCCTTTTGGTTTTTATGCAAAAAAGCCCCGACAGAAGCCGAGGCCAATTAAACACTCCGACAAAAGCGAAATGTATGTCGAGATTAGTACTTCACGTTGTACTTAACCAAAGCACGGATGGTCCAACCTTTGTTGTAACGAACATTGTCCTTCTTCCATCCAAAATTATAATCTCCCTCTAAAGCGGTGGAGAATTTTTTGCAGAAAGCCTTTTCAGCTCCTAAACCAACAACGACAGAAGCCTTTGTCTTAGCCCCTGACCCTCTGTCAATCTTAATCCACTCACTACTACCCGGTCCTTTGTAGTAGGAATCGATGGACACCTTGGTCCAAGCACAACCCAATTTTCCATAAACCAGTGTGTTATTTTTAAATACGTACCCCACTTTGAAGTTAACTTGAGGAACAAATCCACTGATTTTCACGTCCTCTCTTATAGATCCATCAGACGTCGCTCCTAGTGAAGGACTACCCGCAGATGAGCTTGATCCATTCTGAAGGGCTCTGAACTCCTCATTGGTGTATCTTTTGCCATTTATTACTATATTGTCGGTACCCGAATATATTACCGAATCACGAGAGACAACGAAGCCATCATCTATTCTAACCATATCATCCTCGACGGAATCGTTAACGCCTTGAATACTTATATCGGCTTCCCGCGAAATTTTCTTGTTCTTTGAAACATCCATGAGGAACTCAGCACCAATGTATACGTTGTTGCTGAACACTTTTCCGCCACCGATTACAAAAGAACCAGTAAAACGATTCGCTTTGATACCCACTTTCATCGATTTTGCAACATATATTTCGTATTAAAAAAATTTAAACTAAAATATTTAACCAATATCAATGAATTACGCAATTTTACACTTAAAAGTTAACAAATTATTAATTTTTACCCATCCCTCCAAACTGATCTCAAATTCTCGTCATTTTCTACTCTTGTACAGAAAAATCGTCTCTCTATTCCATTGCCTAAATGAGGGAGATTCTTGTATTTGGAATTTTTATTTAGTAGACTCGACTCTGTGTTTATTATTGGGGTTTGTTATGGTAGTGAAAGACGTTAAGTTTTCAGCAGATAGGTCTGATAATTGCTCTGTTGTAGTCGGGGTATATTCCGACGGGAGTCTGTCGGCGGGAGCGGCAGCATTGGATATTGGGGGAAAGATTTCCGAGAACGTAAAAAAGTTGGACTTTTGCGGCAGCCTTTTTAAGACTTGCTCTTTTGTTTCATGTACGGACAAAATTAATCACGTAATCCTGGTTGGACTGGGAGAGAAATCCAGAGAATACTCTGAATTTGAATTGGAAAAATTAGGAGCTGCCATATATTGTGCAGCAGCAAAATTGGATGAAGAAGTTTCCGTGCTGGTTTCCGGAAATGATATCTCCTTCAAGTGCGATAAGTACGCTACTGAGTTGATGGCACTCGGGTTTATGCTGAAGTCATGGAATTTCGATAAGTACAAAACGAAGTGTGATTGCGAATGTAAACCGAAATTGAAACGCGTTGTATTTGTGACAGAGAAATACGAGGATGTAGCTGCCGAGTTTGTGTGGTTCAAAAATTTAGCAGACGGAATTTTTCTGACGCGAGAGGTAGTCTCTGAGCCGGCAAATGTGATTTATCCTGAAACCTTGGCAAAGATCGCGGAATCTGAGTTAAAGCCGTTGGGAGTCGAGGTACAAATCCTCGAAAAAGATGAAATGGCAAAGTTGGGAATGGGAGCGTTGCTCGGAGTTGCTCAGGGCAGCGAAAAAGATCCTCGGTTGGTTATTCTGAAATGGAATGGTGCACCAGATAAAAACACGAAGCCTGTGGCTTTCGTCGGAAAGGGAGTTACTTTCGACAGTGGAGGTATCAGCATTAAGCCTGACGACGGAATGTATGAAATGCGTTACGACATGGCAGGATCGGGAACTGTTTTAGGATTGATGAAAGCAATTGCTCTAAACAAATTGCCAGTAAATGTTATTGGAGCGATGGCTTTGGTCGAGAATATGCCGTCAGGATCGGCGCAACGTCCGGGAGATGTCGTAAAATCAATGTCGGGTCAAACAATTGAAATTATGAGTACAGACGCAGAAGGTCGTTTGATCCTTGCTGATGCATTGTGGTATGTACAAAGTCAATATAATCCGGAAACGATTGTTGATTTGGCCACTCTAACAGGAGCGATTGTCGTTGCACTGGGACATGAGTTTGCCGGACTGTTCTCGAATTGCGACGTGCTGGCGGACCAAATCAAAGCGTCTTCGGAAATTACCGGAGAAAAAGTTTGGAGGATGCCTCTGACTGAGCATTTTGATAAATCCATAAATTCGGATATCGCTGATATGATAAATCTGAGCAAGCCGGGTACTCGTGCAGGAGGGACAACCGCAGCTCAGTTCCTGAAACGATTTGTTAACGATAAAAGATGGGCTCATATCGATATCGCAGGTGTTGAAACAACAAAAGATGACTTGTTTATCTGTTCAAAGGGAGTAACAGGCTTTGGTGTACATCTGCTTTTCGACTTCCTTTGTAGGAATTATACAAAATAACTGAAAAAACGGAGCAAAAGTATGGAACTGAATTTTTACCACGTGATGAGCGGAAATTTAGTTCCTTCTGTTGTGAAATTGTTGGAAAAGGTCTACGATTCAGGGAAGAAGTGCATTTTTTTCAGCCCTATAGAGGATCGAGTCCAGGTCGTTGATAAGACTCTGTGGACTTTTTCCAAAAATGCTTTTATCCCGCATGGAGACAGATCGTTGGGATTTTCAGAACTTCAGTCTGTCTATTTAACTTCGGAAATCGAAAATCCGAACCAAGCAACCGTGCTGATGATGACTGATGATTTCGATTACAAAAGTTGGAGCGAAGGTTTCGAAAGAATTATTTTTGTTTTTGAAGACGATGATTCGGCAGAAGCAGCTCATTCGCTATTCGAAGACTTGAAAAGTCAACGGGAAAATGTAAAATATTGGAAGCAATCCCGAAGTGGTTGGGAAAAATTAAGTTAGGGAAAACAAATGTCTATACAGAAAACACTTTCTATTATAAAGCCGGATGCTGTTGCGAGAAATCTCGTTGGCAGCATCGATGCAAAGTTGGAGCAAGCGGGGTTACGTATCGTCGCTATGCGTAGAATCCAAATGACAAAAGAGCAAGCTCAGCAATTCTATGCTGTACACAGCGACAAAGCATTCTTCGACAGTCTTTGTGATTACATGTCATCTGGTCCTGTTGTTGTTCAGGTGTTGAGCGGAGAGAATGCGGTAGCAAAAAATCGTGAGATCATGGGAGCAACGAATCCTGCCAACGCGGAGATCGGAACTATTCGCAGAGATTTTGGGGAAAGCATAGAACATAACTCCGTTCACGGTTCTGATTCTCCGGAAAATGCGGAAATCGAAATAAATTTCTTCTTTAGCAAGTTGGAAATTATCGACTAACATGAAGCGCTTTTTGGTTTTGCCGCTGTTTTTCTCACTAGGTGTTTCAGCAGATGCATCTTATCTGGAGGTGAATGGCGTTACGACGAGAATAACAGACAGAAATTCTCTTGTGGCAAAACAAAGAGCGCTCTCGAATTCAACAAATAGAGCATTTCATCGGTTGCTGGATAGTTACTTTCCTGAGGCGGTATCCTTAAAAGGTAAAATTCGAGAAGATAAAATCCAGGATTGCGTATATGATTATTCAGTAGATCAGGAAAAATTTTCGGGGAAAACATATATAGCGAAGTTTTCATTCAGATTTTCGAAAGAGGCCGTGCAGAAAATCCTCAGAAGTCATAACATTTCTTCCTTTGAAGAGAAAAAATCTGAAAAAAGTAACGTCGTGGTTTATACTCAGGATTATTTGAATCACTACAAACAACTCAAAGAGTATAAAGTAGTTTTATTTTCCCCCAAAAGGCTGATTTTAGAGGTTCCAGCTGATGAAATGAGTCCTCTGATCCATTCTAGAATTGCGTTTGAAAGATTCAATGCTGAAATTTGTTCCTAACATCATTACAGCTTTAAGAATACTGTTAGCATTTCTGTTTATACCTTTTTTTTTGCAGGGCAAATTTGTCTGGACACTGGTTGTCTTTTTCGTCGCCGCAATTTCTGATTTTCTTGATGGTTATATTGCTCGGAAATTTAAGGTCACTTCGAAGTTTGGCGCTATGATGGATCCTGTTGCAGACAAAATCCTGATGTTTGTATCGTACCTGCTATTTGCCTACGAAAGAATCATCCCATATTATCTGGCAACCGTGGTAATTCTGCGAGATGTTCTAATCCTCGCTGTCGTAATAATCTGTTTTATAAAAAAAGTAAAGCTAAGGTTCTCCCCTATTATATCCAGTAAGATCAACACAGCTGTACAATTAGCCTTTGTAGTATTAGTATTGACTTGCAAGACCTTCTCAATCAATTTATCATTGGATGTATTTGTTTTGTTCGTTTGCGGAATGACTATCTATTCTGGACTGGACTATGCGAGAAGGTATAAATGGATCAAAGATGAATTATGCTCATGATAAAAAAATTTGGCTCTCGGGTTTCGGTATATTCTGCATTGGCTCTTTTTTCTACTTATTTTCGGATGTTTCGTTCCCCTTCATATTCGGATTTGTTTTAGCCTATTTACTCGCTCCCGTAATAAGTTTTTCGTCCGAGTATGTTAATAGGTCTCTGGTAAGTTTTGCCTTTGTCTTTCTATTCCTGGCCGTCTTGGTTTCCGCTGGATTGGTTTTCATTCCGAAAATCAAGGAGTATATACTATACATCGTCGAAAACATGCCTAAACTCTATGACGATTTCGTAAAATTCTCGGATCAACTCGTCTACTCTGAAGCAGTTATACCATATCAAGCAGAAATAGAGAGCTTGAAGAAGGAACTGCAGAAATATACAGATCAAAAACTATTGCTTTTAACACCTGTGCTGAAAGGAATCGCTTCTCAAAAAAGCACCATAGCAGAATGGATGTCGTTTTTTGTCATCACTCCCATTTCTTTTTACTATTTCTCGAGAGATTGGGAGAAGTTATCATTTCAAATTTATAATCTGATACCACTGAGGCAGCAGGAATTCGTGACCGAAATTTTCCTGATTATAAGAAAATCATTTGGGAAATTTTTTCATGCGCAATTCTATGTGGTAGTTGTACTATTTGCTTATTATGCGACACTTTTGTGGATTATCGGAATAGATCATAGTCTGTTTTTCGGACTGTTTTCCGGGTTGCTTTCGTTTATTCCTTTCATAGGAGCATTAATCGCCTGCTTTATAGTGATTTTCTTGTCAGTATCCTCGCTAACCATAGTAAAGTTCTGTGTTTTACTCGCAATTTACACGCTCGGACAAATTATCGAAGGGTATGTTCTATCACCAAAGTTCGTCGGAAAAGGAACGGGTCTGCATCCGTTATGGATATTATTCGCGTTCTTCGCTGGATTTAAATTGTTAGGTGTTCTCGGAGTGTTAATTTCTATTCCCGTAATTGCAATGCTGCGGGATCTCGTAAATTTCGGCATACAGAAGTTCAAAGCCAGTTCAATGTATAAGCAATAGAGAAATTCAGGAAGTTAATGAGAGCGATTCAGGAAGTTTTTGATTTTTCAAAGGAAGAAAGTCTGGACTGGAGTGATTTCATCGAAAGTCCCGAAAATCGCGATGCCCTGACGTATCTTACTCGTTGGCCGAATTGGAATTCTAACGGATTGGTAATCGTTGGCGAACACGGCGTTGGGAAAACACATTTGGCATCTTTATGGGCTCAATCAGCCAATGCAGTTTATGTTTTAAAAAATTGTTTAAACGATGATCCCCGTGATTTATTCACCTATACAAAGGATAATAGATGCAATTTCGTATTCGATAATTTCCAAAATTTTCTGGTAGATCAACATTGGCTATTTGATTTTTATAATATCGCAAGAGAAACACACCGATCTTTTTTGATCACTGATATAACTCCTCCTTCTCTATGGGATATTACCCTACCCGACTTAAAATCAAGATTAAATTTACTCCCGGTTGTACGAATATCCAGTCATAGTGATGAATTGCTTTTTAAGGTTACGAAAAAATTGGCAAAAGACTATGAAATTGAAATCGCAGACAATGTCGTGGAGTATATCCTAACAATGTGCCAACGCGATATTCCAGGAATTTCATATATTTTAAAAACTTTGGATAAACTATCTTTACAGCAAAAAAAACCTCTTAACCTGAATTTTGTTAGAAAATATTTGAATGTATAAGTTGAAATCGTCCGCTCGTAGCAGAGTATTTTTATCGTTGTGATAGAATATCAACTCTCAATATGTTAAGATATTCCGTTTTTGTGGGGTTGGATGGCTGCTGCTTAGTTGCAGAGGAAAGTCCGGACTCCTTGAAGGAAAGTGCCGGGTAACGCCCGGCGGTACCGGTATTTTGAATAATTCCGTGAATTTTCGAATATGGTGCTAGGGAAAGTGTAACAGAAAATATACCGCCCGGTTTCGGGTAAGGTTGAAAAGGCGAGGTAAGAGCTCACCGCGCGCTTGGTAACAGGCGCGGCAGTACAAACCCCACTTGGAGCAAAACCAAATAGGAATAACGTGTCCTTCACACTATGTTATTCGGGTAGGTTGCTAGATGTCTGCGGCAACGTAGATGCAAGATGAATAGCCATCGGAATCGAAAGATTTTACAGAATCCGGCTTATAGACTTCACAAAAACATCTTGTGGGTGCCACAAGCTAAATTTCATGGCGTGTCAGCAATCGATTATACTCTGTAACAAGACTCGTAAACTCATCTGAAGGAAAACTCACTCTTTCCGCAGCTTTAATCTCTGCGTTATATTTTGCCTTAGCAAGTGAATTTTGTGATTCAATTGCTGCGTTACTTGCTCTACGTTTGAGATTTTCTTCGTTTATTTTACGTTCTAAAACAGGACGCAACCCATACGCGAAATAATCACAAGATTGGTCCATCCATCCCTGTTTCGGAAGACCCGTTTTAAATCCCGATGATCTGGTAAATGTTCGAGTTGCTCCCGATACTTTCAGATATTCCCCTTCCACAACAAACATCGGCAAAATCGCCTTAATTTCTTGCAATTTCGGTTCGGAAACGCTGGTGTTATCGAGATAAGTTTGAATAGATTGCAGTTTACTTTCATCCAACAAGGTCTCAAATACGTTCAATTTAGTAAGAATGTCAGATAACGTTTCACGCCGTACTTGCAGATTACATTCCTTCAACTGGTCCGCTGTCTCCGTAATATAAGTTGGAGTATCTTGTCCGTTAGTCTTGCAATTCGTAATAATATCAAGAACCTTCTTTTTTATTTCCATATACTCTTGAAATTTTTCCTCTAAAAATTCATCCCAGCCTGAGTCTATTTTTTTCTCCACACCTTCAATTGTTGAAAGCATACTTAAAACCTGAGAAGAGAGACTTCCCATTGATGTTGCCAGTGCAGAAACTCCTGTAGATATACTCTGTATACTCTCCTGCATGGCATTTACCTTCGTTGTATTAATTTCTACTTGTGACTTCACACCAAGGGTAATTTCCCCTGTGTCAGGATTTGTCTTATCATTCAAAATATCTAACACATCTTTCACCTGTGACTGTAAGCCTTGAATTATTTCACCCTCGGCACTTGTTGTATCATTAAGAATATTTTTAATTTCTGTCACAGCTGTTTCCACATTGCGCAAACGAGCTTCATAAGCTGACGGATCCATTGCAAAAATATGTATACAATTACAGCTCATAAGTATAAATAAAATTTTTTTCATTTTTCAAAATCCTTCCTTAATTAGATTTTATCGTACGCAATTATTGGTTAACAAATGACTAACAAATTTAATTACATAATACGGCTAATCTGATCGATTGAAGAGGAAAAAGAATTTCTGTAAACCTCGCCTTCTTGCTCTTTAATTTGAAAACAGTTATCATTGGGCAACGTGATTTGAGGTAAGGCAGTGAAAATTATTGCTGAAAAGTGCCAAAAGTGCTTGGAGTGTGCGGAGGTTTGTCCGGTGAAAGCGATCTCGGAAAAAGATGGTAAGGTTGTTATCAACAAAGAGATTTGTTTGAGTTGCGGATGTTGCGCCTCAATCTGTCCTAACTGTGCGATTGAGTTTGAATAGGGAGTTACAATGCTATCGGTTTTATTGGGTTTACATTTTGCTCTTACGTTAGCAATTATTGGATTGATTTTGTTACAAAAACATGATTCTGATGGAGCCTTAGGATCCAGCGGAGGAGGCGCAGCCAGTGGAATGTTTTCAGTTAGGGGACAGGCTAATATTTTGACTAAATCCACTGCTATCTTGATGGCCGTCTTCATGGTTAACTGCTTGGTTATGGCAAAAATTACAAAAAACAGACCGACCAAGGTTTCAGTCATTGATAGAGTTGCCAATGAGAGTGTTATACCAGTAAAGGAAGATCCGAATAAGGCTAACAATCCGAATGCTGGACTGGCCCCAAATGGAAGGCCTATGCCGACTCCTCCATCTGATCCAAGCAAGTTAAAGAAGCCTGGGCAAACCCAAAATAATCCAGCCGACAAACCTGCGTCGACTCTTCCATCCGGTTCAGGCAAATCACAGTCGACTCCAGCAAAACCGGAGCCAAAGAATTCTACAAAAAAATAGGAGACTGAAATGAAAGTAGTTAAAACGGGTGCTGTCTCGATCTCGAATAATTTGCCTTTTGTTCTTATAGCAGGTCCTTGTGCTTTAGAAAGTCGTGATGTTGCGTTTCGATGTGCGGAATCGTTGATAAAAACTACTAATGAGTTAAAAATTCCTTTTATTTTTAAGAGTTCCTTTGATAAAGCCAATCGCACAAGCCTAAATGCCCGTCGTGGTGTACCAATGAAAGAGGCCCTCAAAATTTTCTGTGAATTGAAAGAAAAGTTCGGATGCCTGATTGTTACAGACGTACATGAGTCTTGGCAATGTGCGGAGGTTGCTGAAGTTGTGGATGTTTTGCAGATTCCTGCGTTTTTATGCCGTCAGACAGATTTGCTAATAGCTGCTGCGAAAACTGGGAAAGTCATTGAAATAAAAAAGGGACAGTTTTTAGCTCCTTGGGACATGGAAAATGTCTACAAGAAAGTAACGATGTCGGGTAACGAAAATGTTTTGCTTTGCGAAAGAGGTACTTGTTTCGGTTATAACCGCTTGGTATCCGACATGAGATCGCTGCAAATCATGAAAAATTTTGGATATCCCGTAATATTTGATGCAACTCATTCGGTACAAGAACCCGGTGGACTTGGCGGAGCTTCCGGAGGAAACAGGGACTACGTCGAATTATTGGCCCGATCTGCAATGTCGATTGGTGTTGCGGGGTTGTACATTGAGACCCATTTTGATCCGAAGAATGCCTTTTCAGATGGTCCGAATATGGTACCGTTGCATGTGGTGAGAGATTTCCTAATTACAATGAAAAAATTCGACGAACTTGGAAAATCAACTCATTATCAGGATATGAGTTGCTAAAATGCTGTCGCTATCCGCGAAGAATAATTTGAAGTCAATTCTTTCAAATTTGATCTGGATTTTTATTGCGGGATATTTTGTTTATCACATCGTAATCGGAAGTAGAGGCATTATATCATGGTCTGTCCTCAGTCATGAGGTCAATCAACTCGAGTCCGATTTGAACAAAATAAGGAAGGAAAACGGATTTTTGGAAAATAAAATCAAGGGAATGAGGTCCGACAGTTTGGATCTGGATTTGCTGGAGGAGCAGGCAGAAAAAATTCTTGGATTTTGCTACCCCGAAGATACAATTGTCCTTTTGCCGCAAGACGTATGATTTTCCTTCTCTTTCGACTTAACGACTTCTAACTATGTGTACATAGAGATTCTCCAATTCCCGGAGATCTAAAGTTAAGAGTAAGAAGGGTAAAATATTTGCAGTTTCGTTACTGGAAAATAATTATAATAATTTTTCAAAAAGAATCTCTAGACAAGCCTGTTTTCAAAAAATTTTGATTATAGACAATCGCTTATCAAAAGCACACAAAAAGTTAACGAATGGTTAATTCAACGGTTTTTAACTTCTTTGTGCTATTTTACCAACGGGTGGGTGCGCGGGGCTTTGCGAAATAAAAAATTAACAAATTGTTAACTTTCTCTTTTGATAGGAGAATCGCTATATAATCAAAGAATCTCTTGGTTAAAATTCCTAGACCAATTTGTCCACCTCATGATATAATTTTTGCGCATTAAGTATGTATGTTATGTTTAAAAAATTTATAAAAAAAATACAAAAATCATATGTATTTCAGAATTACAAAAATATTTATCCCTACATAAAACCATATAGGGGACGAGCGCTGTTGGCTGTGCTGGTAACTATCCCGGGAGGAGCTCTGGATGCGGCGATTCCATGGGCTCTGAAAACCTATATGGATTCTATAACAAATGGAAATATTTCCACGCTAACGAAAATTATGCCGTTGTTGATTATCGGATTTTCATTATTGCAGAGTGGCTTTACCTATCTTGCTACTTACATGAATGCGTGGGTCGGAGCAAAAATCAGTAACGGATTAAAGTCTGACCTTTTTAAAAAGTTGATGAGATGCGATGCTGAATTTTTCGATCAGAGTGTATCGGGAACAATTCAAATGAGATTTAACGGAGATGTCGATGCTGCATGTTCTGGTTTATTAAATAATTTGAAAATGTTTACCACGAGAGTCTTTAATTCGATATCTCTTATCATAGCACTGTTGGTAATTTCATGGCAGCTGGCAATTGTTGCCATACTTGTTCTATTGATAGCTCTCTATCCTTTAACAACTATTCGCAAAAGAATTTCTGATTTGTCCGGAAAATCCGTCATGGTAGGAGGAGCTGTAACTTCCCAATATATGGAATCATTTAACGGGAACAGAATCATTTCATCCTACAATCTGTACGAATACCAAGAAAAAAAATTCATCTATGTATTATCCGAAACCTTTAAGATAATGATAAAAATGGTGCAGCGTACGGGAATTTTATCTCCAATTATGCATTTTGTAGTTGGGTGTGGAATCGCGTTAATAATTTTCACAGGAAGTTATTTGATAACAAAAGGATCATTGACGGCAGGGGGATTCGTCGCTTTCACAACGTCTGTCATAATGCTGTATCAGCCGATAAAGTCCATGGGTAATGATCTTAATGCCGTACAACTGTCGTTTTTAGCCATGGAAAGGGTCTTTTCCCTTCTACACACTGATCCAAAAATACGGAATAGATCAAAGGCAAAAGTTTTAACCGAGATTTCTGATGGAGTTGAATATAAGGATGTATGTTTCGAGTACGTAAAGGATCGTCCTGTTCTGAAACATATAAATCTGAAAATAAAACTGGGAGAAACGGTAGCTTTTGTTGGAAATTCCGGAGGAGGAAAAACTACTTTGGTCAATTTGCTGTCGAGATTTTATGATGTGACCAGCGGAAGTATCGAAGTAGATGGAAAGGATATCCGAGATTTAGAGTTAGACTCATTGCGAGATAAAATCTCCGTCGTTTTTCAGGATAATTTTTTATTTAACGGAACAATTCGTGAAAACATTCTACTGGGAAAAAAGGATGCAACAGAAGAAGAGCTACAATCAGCAATAAAATCAGCCTGTCTCGATGAGTTCGTAAGTGGATTGAAAAAAGGATTGGAAACAAAAATCGGAGAAAGAGGTGTTCTGCTATCCGGTGGACAAAAACAACGTGTTGCAATTGCACGTGCTTTCATAAAAAATGCTCCGATAGTAGTGTTAGATGAAGCAACTTCTGCGCTAGATAACAAATCCGAGGCCATAGTTCAAAAAGCCATCGACAATCTTATGCAGGACAAAACCGTACTGGTCATCGCACACCGTTTGTCTACTGTACGTAACGCAGATAAAATCGCCGTCGTGAATTATGGAGAAATTGCTGAAATCGGAACACACAACCAACTGATTCGAAAGAAAAATGGGATCTACTTTTCCCTTTATAACACCCAGCTTGGTTAGTAACAGTAATCCTGTGCGTTTTCTGATATAAAACAGCATTTTTACGCGGAAGGTTTCCTTATAGCTATTCTCTCACTAACAGCGGGAAAGGTTAAGAAGTAGCTAATTCCAAACTGCATCATTGCCCCGCAGCGGCAATCCTTGGAAGAATAACACGGAAAGGTTAGAATTACTTTGATTTTTCAAAGGAAACTTCTCTAAAAAACTCTCCTGCCCTTATACACTTTTCCCAAAAAACGAAGCAAGGATTCTAATATTTAGCGGAAACCGATATCGTGACGCGGTCAAAATACCTCCCTGCAGCAAAATTTTTCATTGAACCAATCGCCTTAAACATCATGCAAAATTCGTATTCCTGATCCAAAAAATCACTCTGTGCTAACGACACAACATTGTTTTTTTCTCCGATAACTTCCTCTCTATTGGTTCCCCTAAAAATTCCCTCGTAGGAGATAAAAGCCTTATCATCATTCTCATGCCGCAGTTTCCATCCATTTTGTGACTGGAAAGTTACTTTAACATCCTTTTCTACGTTAGATGTGATGCGATAACGGCGCTCTGCTCGACTGAAGATATCTAAGTCCCCACTATCATCAATTCTTTCAATATTTACCTCGGGATCCACATATGCTCTCAAATCCAAAGAAACCTCAGGGGAGGCATCAACATTGTTGAGTAGAAAAAAAATCGCAAAACATATTATTCGCATAAATACCTTCCGTTTTTAAACTCGCCTTCTTGCATTTCACCTGTAATTTTAACAACACGACCTCGACCCGAAATATCTCTGTCGGACACTTCTCCCTGATAAACAAAATCTGGGTTAAATATAATCCATTTTCCTTTCTCTTCATCACCAGAGAGCTTCAAACAAATGGATGACATATCAAATCGATATGCTTCGCTGACTTTTGAAAGATCTTGCATAGAAATCAAGACTCGTCTATCAGCATTGTTTATCCCTCTAAATTTATACTTTTCTCCAGACGGACCTTTAATAACTACTTCCTTACTCAAATCCAGACTATCATGGTAAAAAGTACCTGCGATACTCACTACTCCGCACACATGTGAAAATGTGCCCTTACCACATGCAACTTCTCCGTCCATTTCACCCATATACTCAAACTTTCTGATTCGCAAGGAAGATATTCCTGAGGCAGTATCCTGACTGTGAAATTTTGAGGGTCTTTCTGTCATATTCTCAGGGTCCTTATCTTCTGCTAATGCTTCTGAAGAAACTATTTTTTGTTGATTTTCAGCAATCGACAATTTGTTTTTCAAATCCCTTATACTTCCCTTGAGCTTTTCCTTTTCTTCGGAAGCTTCTTTTTTTTGTTTCGCACAGTTTTTGATATATTCGACAGACCCTTGGGTCAAAATTTTTATCTTATCTATACAGGTTCCGGAGTTTTTAAACCTCTGGAAAAAATCCCCACCTAAAAAAGGAGCCAACTGACGTGCTGAGACTTTCAGCATGTCATTGAGATTCTCATTTTCAATCAGATTAGACTGTTCTTCCCGCCGCTTTTTTAGTTCGAGCATTGTAGAAACATTTAATCCACTCATATCATCATCGACCGTTTCGGATTTTGACCTCCTTCTGCCTTCACTGAACTCACGAGATTGGAACTCATCAAAGAAAGGAACCGGAAATAAAACCTCCTCTGATCTTGATCTTCTTCTATGTTCAGCAAATCCATAGACCTCTGCTGTATTTAAATTATCAGGCGAGATCTCTCCGTTCAATGTGGCTTCTGAATCCGAGACATAGGAAGTAGGTTTAAACAAAATCGCTTGACCAACTGATGATATCCGTTCTGAAAACTCCATCTCTTTGTCCAAATGCATTCCTGAAATCTCAGACGAAAATATCCCGCACATAACAAACAACATTTTTTTCACTTTAATTTCTCCAAAAAAGAAAGTAACAAGCCATATTTATATCTAACTACGCAGCAACGATGCTTACCTTTAATGATCCTTTGTAAACGCCGCTTCCTTCTTCCGTTATTTTCTTGACTGAATGAGCGATGATTCTCCATTCTCCCACTCCATCGTATTGTTTAAATGTGTAACAACACCCATCCTCATCCCAACCTCTTTGCTCTAATACCCCCTCTCCATCCTCTGTGCCTCTGGATCTTCCCATCAATTGAAACCAAATCTTAATGTTATCATTTTCAGTGTCACCATCTGCCTTGGAAAGTGTCCAGCATCTATTGCTCCCATCAAATGACAACCCATCTTTTCCCTCCAACTTCAACTTCGCTCCTGTACTAGTCATAGTCTTAATCTCGAAAGAAAAAGTCCTGTAATCACTGGAGGTCTCTTCTCCGTTATCCTCAAACAGCCGTAACTCTTTTTTTCCTTCATCGAATTCTACGCTAATAATGTCTTTCACCTCTCCACTAATACTGACATCTGCGCTGTTAGCCTTTATTAGGATGCTACTTCCTCCATTTTCACCCTGCTCTAAAGACTCAACACTCTCCATTCCCAGCGTCAACACAAACATCGAACAAATTTTCAACAACTTACTACTCACAACATACTCCCTACCTCGTACCGCACGCCAAGATACACAACCCAGTTAGAACAAAGGAACTTCGGAGAGGTACAAACTTCCTAGAAAAAAAGCAAATTATCATAACTTCATTTTCTCTTTCCATCCCTCGACAGAGAACTTCCCTTCAACAATCTCTCCCGTCGATTTGAGCATAATTCCCAAACCACTAGGATTTCCTATTCCATCAACCTCGCCTTTGTATACAAACTCCTTACAAAATGTAATACTACTTTCTTTCTCTGCTGATAGAAGACTGAGGAAACCACCTGGCTCTCTAATTCTTTCTGCATCAGAAAGATCTTTCTTGGAAATCTTAATTTTTTCACTATTCTGCCCTGAAAAGATAAACTCTTGTTCCTTCACATAGCACCCTTTAAAACTAACCGGTCTTGAAAGATCCAAGTATCCATCAACAAAACGTCCTTTAATCTTTACTCCCAAACGCGCATTGTTAAATACTCCATCATCCTCTCTGACAACCTTATCGCCACTGCTACTTCCCGTAATCTGATCCCCTTTATGTACTACGATTTCTCGAGCTACATTTCGATTAACAACACCCCCTGACAAGGATATTTCAGAGTTACGATTGTTGAACACAGACTCTTTTTGTACGCGGAAGTTACTCGCTCCCTCGGGAAGGATCACACTGCTTCTCCCTTCATCAACATCCATTATTACACTTTTCTCAACTTCATTCTCTCGGCTTTGAAATTCCCGTTTCAACTGATCAACCTGCTCTTGCAGATTCATTATCTTTGCTTCATTTTTGGAATCCCGCTCTCGCAGCTCTCTCATCTCCGCTTTACTTTCGATATTTTCCCTTTGAAGATCCGAAAGTCTCGAGATAATTGCAGAAATAAGAACTTTTGCCTTTTCAACAACATTCGTATCACAACACCGCCAGAGGTCGGCAAACATTTGATCAACAATTGTTCGCCTTTCACACTTTTCCATCGAAGAATTCAAATAATCGTTCACAGATCTAATCACCAACTCTTTCCCTTCAATATCTTGATTCAGATCCGCGTTTTTCCTCTCCAGGACAAGGATACGGTCCTCATACCCCTTAACCTCTCGACTCAGACTTTCATTCTCTTCTTCTTTTCTTTTAATTCGCTTCCGGAGACCAGCAACCTTTTGCGACTCTGTTACCTGTATATCAGTCGTGTCCTCTACTTCTTCGCGTCGCCTTTGAACTTCGCGATCCTCCCCACTTGACTGAGATAACCTGCGCTTATGAGCATTCCTTTCCCCAGGACTCGTAGAAAAATCAGCAACAATGCCTCTCTGAGATTCTCCCGAGAGCCTCCCCTCGTCGGCTCTCTTTCTATCCGAAGGCATTCCCAAAACACTTGTCGCGCAAAAAGACAAACCCAACACAACAAACACTGCCTTTTTCATTTTTCTCTCTCACATTAGAAATAGGTGAACTGTGTACTGAATTCATTACCCTGATGACAAACACTAGCCATTCGCAGACACTACCACATTTAAACTCCCAACGTATTTTTTTCCGACAGAATCTTCATTAACAGGAAGAGGCTCTAAAACAATCTTCCAAAACTCTCTAAAATCTCTCCCCGTTATTTTTGCACTATTGTTGTCATCAAGCGCAACTCGCTCACCAGATGCATTATACATCGCCAATTGAACATTTATAAAAGACTCTTTATTTTGACCTACCGTTCCATATCCCTCAGGGAAAACCTTCCATATTCCATTATGCACGGGTTGCATTCCATTTCCCCCTTCTACTTTAATTGTCGCACCAACCCCCATGACTAAAATTTCAAAATCAAAGGTCCTGTCTTCTTCTTTCGATTCAGTCCCGTCAACATCAAATAATTTTAACTCTTTTTCTTTATCACCACTCCTTACTTTGACAACCGCCTGAACTTGACCTGAAACATTCGCAGAAACTGAATCTTCCCATCCATCTATCTCAATCTTTCTTTTTTTTGAAGCATTACCGTCAATTTCCATTGAGTTTGCCCCTTGACACAACACATCCCCCACACTAGTAGTCAACATAACCGCTGCACAAACTCTTAACAATTTGCTGTCCATAACAATACCTCCTACTCTAAGAACAACCTTCATCAATATTTCACCATCTAGCACCTTTTTATTTTTAAGGCAATAGCTATTTACTCCAATAATGCGAACTTATTGTTTTATTTCATAATAATATATATATTGTAGATGTTGATTTTGATTTAATGATAAAAACAAAGGACAAATATGTGTAAAATTTTATCAATATTATTGGTTATATTTTCCTCCATTTTGAACACTGACGCGTTGACAGTTGTTCCTTTTGTTCATTCTTTTGATCCTAAAAATAAGAATGAAAACACTTTCCAATATTATGTGGAAAATAAAACGAGTGATTTTTTGGCATTTGAGATCACGGTATTCCGCAGAAAGTTGGATAAAAACGGCAACGACGTTTTGAAAAAAGATACTGAATCTTTTTTGTTGATGCCGTCGCAAATCATTATTCCGCCAAATGCCTACAGGAATGTAAAAGTAAGATGGAGAGGAAACGAGGAATTCAGAAATAATCCTGACAAAGAACAAGCTTTTCGAGTGATAATGTCTCAGTTTCCGATAAACTTGAATAAAAAGAAGGGAAAAAATCAGGCAGCTATTCAGATAGTTTATGAAATTAAAGCTTCTCTCTATGCGACTCCAAACAACGCAAGACCTAATTTAAAAATTGTCTCCGAAAATGCGAAAACAATCGTGCTGAAAAATAACGGCAATAGGCGAGCTGAACTCAAAAAATCTGATTTGATGATTCGGGGAAAAAAGATCTCAGATGTGGTAAGCCCCAATGAAGTCGACACCGTAATCATGGCAGACAGTACCCGTATATATAGTAAAAAGTAGTGTCTTGAAAAAGGGTCTCTTTGCCTCTCTGCTGATCTGTGGTTGCTATTCCTCAGCGATGGAGGAAGGGGCGTCACTGGATGATTTTGACTTAAAGTATGAAGATAGCGATGAGCTATATCGGCAGATTTTCGGACATGTCGAGCAACAGGAAGAGATGCTTTTCGATGCTGATGTGTTGGTGGATGGTGAAGAGTCCGGATGCGCTCCGACATTTATTGGAAAAACCTGTAAAATCCAAGCATCAGCATTGAAAAACTGTTTAACGGATTATCTTGATTCAGATGAAATAGAACTCATTGACAGATGTAAGGATGAAGATGGCTTTGTGGAGTTTCAAAAATTAGATAATTTGTCTCTCAAAACAAAGCTAAACCGTTTGACTATGCAGGTAGAGGTGGTACTCCCTATCGAAAAGAAAAAAGTGAGAAAATTTAGTGGAAAAAAGAGATATCAAGGAAAAAGGTCAAATGTAGATCCTGCAAATGTAAGCGCTGCCATAAATGTAAGAGCATCAGAATCTTTTAGTCGGCATGATATTTACTCAGAAAATAAAAAAAACTTAATTCTAACCCCTTATATAAATTTGTTAGGTCTCTGTGTTGAAGGAGAAGTTTCCTATGAAAAAACTACTAATTCGAAAGGACAATTTCATCGTGACTATTCCACATTAGTTTATGATTGGGCTGAGCCGGATATAATGTTCAGGTATGGAGATATATTCAGCAAATCACTTAGTTATCAGAGTCCTCCACGTATTTGGGGGCTTAATATCAATAAGGACGTGGAAAGGAAAAAATCTGAGGGATTTTCAAGCCCGATTCGAATAACCTTGTTAAAAACCAGCACAATTGAAATTTATTCGAATAATCATCTTATACGAACTCGAACAAATGTCGCCCCAGGGACATACATTCTCGATGATATTTCATATAACAGTGGAGCAAATGATATCAAAATAAAAATTATCGACGAAACCGGACACGAAGAAACCCTCGATGAAAGTTTCTTTTATGAAGGATCTTTTGTTCCAAAAGGAAATTTTACTTTCAATGGAAGCTATGGGTATCCTGAGATTAACGACTATGAAAAAGGCAGATACGATAAAAAAAACCCTTTGTTGTCTTTGACTTTAAAGTATGGACTACTCCCATCAGTCGAAGCAGGTTTAGGAATGTTGAAAAACAGGTCCGGAAGAACATATTCATATGAAATTCGAAACAAGAACATCTTGGGAAATTTTGATCTAAAATTTGCCTCAAGTAAATACAAGGAAAACGGAGAAAACCTTTCGGGTAAGGTTTATTACATGCAGTATGCCTCGCCATCTATGAATCTTTTTGAGAAAACATATCTAAACTTTTCTGCGTCGATTGAAAAATCTGATAATTTTTTCAAACCATATCTTGCGGAAAAGGATAACAATCTGAAATTTTACGATTTCTTAAAAAGAGAGAAGAATTTCGTCGGAAAAAATACCACGATTAACTATCGTGTTAGTTTGAGTAACATTGTGTCCTTCAACACCGGATTTAGTTACTCACGAAAAACATCTTTCAATAATGAGAGAAGCAGTCTTTATTCCTTTGATGTCTCACGTGGATTTGATATCAACAACAATTGGTTTAGTGACGGAAATATCAGTGCAAATTTCGGAAGAAGCCATGAATCGGACGGAAGATTAAACAAATCCTTCAGTCTTTACTGTTCCATCTCTCTGAAAAATCACGTTAATTTATCAAGCGGATATTCAAAAACAGATGATAGCTTCAACGAATATCTGTCTGTATCTCATTCTCCAAACGGAAACGGATTTGGATATGATATTACCGCAGAAAAGTCTCCATCCGCCAAAGGCATGAAAATAAATACGAATTACTCCAATTCCATATTCAAGGGAAATCTAAATCATTCTCAAAATAACAAAGGATTCAGATCTACAACTATCGGAGTGGAATCCGCTCTTTATTTCGCTGATGGAAGATTTGCGATCGCACGCACCAATTACTCAGACGGCGGATTTGTTTTAGTCACTCCTAAAAAGGATCTTTCTAAACATAAATTAAAATTTCTAAACAAAGATGCCGAATCGGGATTTATAGGGAATAGTACTGTTCTGAATAATTCTAGAATTTCTACATCGATTTCGCGAATTGATCTTAGAAATATTCCGGACAACATCTCGCTTAAACAAGATACCATTGTATCTCAGGGACAATACAAACGAGGATTCGTTGCCGATATTCAAGGAATTAAATCTGTCACAGCTCGGGGCATCCTTACAGATTCTCAAGGAAAAGTCCTGGAACAGGTAACAGGATTCGCCATTAATAAGGATCATGTCGATGAACCGGCGGTGTCATTTTTCACCAATTCCGACGGAGAATTTTTTCTTTCAGAATTAAAACCAGGAAGACATAAGCTAGTTGTAAATATTCAAGATACCGAAGAGATTGAAGTGGAAATAAAAGAAACAGAAGAAGATGAAGTATTTGATCTCGGAACAATGGTGTGTAGGGATTCTGTTGAAAAAGGAAAAAATGATGAGAATATTTAGTTATTTGATATCAATTTGCGTATGTGTCAGTGTTTACTGTTTGGATTCTGTTGAATCTCCTGCTGTTATTTCCATAGAACACCCAGATGACTTGCGTATAATCGATCAAACCAACAATTCGGAGCAAGGACGATTTCAAATAGTTGTTTTTTCCAATCCGCAAAAATGCATCGACGGATCACTGAAGTTTTTACTCAAGATAAACTTCAAAAATTTTAACGAAACAGTTCGATTTGACGATAAAATAATTGAGGATACTGTCAATGGAAAAGTTTTCTGCGTAGTAGTTCCGAAAAGTGAATTAAAAAATGAAATTTTTTTCAGAGACATCCAGCTAAGAGCAGAGAAGGCATATTTAAAATTTGACAAGATAAAACTCAAAATAGAACCAAAAGTCTCAATCTCAGCGAACACCAAGGAAGTTAATTTTGGAAGAATTTTACACAATGGCGCCCACATGGCATCCGAAAATTCTCCGTCTGTAATTATAGGATATTCTATCCTTAAGGATGCTGTCTGTGAGGTCACCAGCAAAAATAATTTCCGACTGAAAAACAAAAATAGTTATATACCTTATTCCATGAGTGGGCTTACCAAAAATGGGGAAATTAATCTTCCATCGGATCGAGATCAATACGTTGCAAATTTCAAAATCTCTATTTGTAAAAAAAAACCTATTGCCGGAATCTATCGCGATAAAATAACTTTTTCCATAAAGACACAACTTTAGAAATACAATCATCAAAGGCGCCATCATAGTTTCCCTTCCAAATCCGATATTCAGAGGAAAATTTCCGTCCATATAAAAAGGAACCCAGGTATTTTTATGATGTTTTGTTTCCTAGATCATGTCGTCACAAAAGTTTGATATATTAAAATTGAAAAAGTAGTTGATGTAGGAGCAAATTGGAACCACTGCTTCCGGGAAGAGAAGGCAGCTGGGGAGGTAAGGCGTAAGACAACCGCAGGTTTATAAATGCAGTGTTTTGGATTTTGCGA
>ODAI013635659.1_pt1 | contig 35207 bp, 46 predicted proteins | sample 1539321 | NCBI WGS metagenome assembly ODAI01 (sample SAMN02144231, study PRJEB22623) | gut metagenome | biome: sheep rumen | host: Ovis aries | place: New Zealand
TAGCTCTCAGAATCCGGTCTCTTAAGTGCACCCTTCTTTGCGTCTGTTCGAGGCTCTCCGTTTCGCGACAAAAAGCGAAAGGAGAGCAAGATGGCTCGGACAAAGAAGGTTGATGCAAGTAACAGTGGCGAATTTAAACACAGATCTTATGTTGGAGAGAATGGGGAGACCCTTTACGACGCCCCGATTGAAATCAAAGACAATGCAGATATGGCTAATTATGGGATAACTAAAGAGAACTGCAGGTATCTGCACTTTGGTGCCAGCGAGAAGATACGTGTGTATTTCTTCAAGACAACGAACAGAGCGTTCGCAGAAGAACAGTGGGAGCACATCAACAACGTGCACTCCAGCGGATATTACAGCACAAGATGCATGGTACCCGGACAGCGTAAGGCATTTGTCAAATGCAAGGACACCAACAAGTGCTCAGAATGCCCTTATGGCAGGACACCGGATACAAAGCAGGCAGCGCTCATCTCCTGGGACGGCCTGGTCGAGAGGGGATACGAACCCGAGACATGCGACTTCGTAGAGCAGCAGGTCATGGCAAAAATGGAGTACTCTGTGATCCGTGCCCGTATGGATGCGGAGGATCCGAGGATCGCGAGAGCCTTTGAAGCAAGGGAACTTCTGGGAGATCCCGTCACGAGGATCGCAGCGGATCTTGGAGTATCGGAGCCGAGGGTATATCAGCTGCTTAAGCGTGCGAAGGAGATCGGTAAACAGTACCAGATAGATAAATAATGCGATTTCACAAGGTGCCTGTTGTTGTAGATACAAGTAAAGCAGTGCTATTATTAGTGATGGAAAAAGCACAGTGCCTTACAGTGCTCAACGAAGGGAGATTTCAATCATGACAAAAATAATCTGTGAGCTTTGTGGGAGTAATGATGTTGTAAAGCAAGATGGATTCTATGTCTGCCAGCATTGCGGAACAAAGTATTCTATCGAAGAAGCAAAGAAATTAATTGGGACAGTTAAAATTGACAAACAGGAGGAAAGTGAAAACCTTTTGGTTCTTGCAAGAAGGGCCAGAGAGCAGGGAAACGCAGACAACGCAGAGAAGTACTACGGATTGTTACTGCAAAATGACCCTAATAACTGGGAAGCGTCATTCTTTCAAGTTTACTTCCAGTGTATGAAAACTAATCTGATGAACCTGTCATTAGCAACTGAGAATCTTGCGACATGTTCGGCTTCGACAATAGAGTTATTGGCAAAATCAAAAGACGATAAAACATCTGAAAATGTAGCAACAATTATTGACTATGCTTCAAACTTCGCGTTTAATGCCGCGGCTTTAGCTCAGAAACATTGGAACGAATTCAAAGAGGTTCAGGGCGCTGATAAAGAATACATAGATCGAGCGACATCAGCACATGTAATACTGAAACTGATTGAAAACACATTGAAGCAGCATATGCCTGAAGATAAGAACAATATTAAAAATGTTCAGCTGCTATCGGTTAAATTCCTTAATACGCATCCGAGAGTATTTAACGCAAATTTCAGGACAACGGAACTTAACAGGTTGAATACTGAAATTAAAGGACAGGATCCATCATATGTGGCCCCGCCGGCGGCACCGACAAGCGGATGCTACATTGCAACAGCTGTATATGGTTCATATGATTGTCCCGAAGTTTGGACCCTCCGTAGATACAGGGATCAGACACTGTCAAAAACAATATTTGGAAAAGCCTTTATCTACGTATACTATTCTGTAAGCCCTACAGTTGTAAAAGTGTTTGGGAAAACTGCCTGGTTTAATAGATTTTGGAAAAAGATCCTGGATAAAAAGGTTTCGGATCTTCGGGATAAAGGAGTCTCCGCAACACCGTATGTTGATAAGTGAGAAGATATAATTATATAGGTTCTTAATGAAAAAGCGCTGGGAATTTGTCCCCAGCGCTTTTCTCTTTAGAATTGGAATTCATGATTTCTGATAATAATTGCACTCATATCCATCTGCTCTGAGTTCAATCCCAGGAAGCCAGGGAGGAGTCCTCCCCATCTGCTCACAGATCACGTCCAGCGACACATCTGGGCTACATTCGATGATGAGCTCATCGTGTACATGACCGACAATCTGACAGTAGTGGAGCGTCCTCATGGCGTAAGCCAGAATGTCCCGGCTTACCGCCTGCACGATGTTCTCGACAAACTTCGGACCATACGATTCTATCCGGGACCATTTCTTCTGCGCATCGATTCCCATGTAGGTGACGGATTCTCCACCGAAACGGTTCTCGCCGATCCGGGGTTTTACATAAGCCAGGCGCCTTCCGGACGGCAGCGTAATGAACAGCATGCCGCTCTTTACTGCAAAAGTGATGTCGCCAACTCGTGTCTGGCACCTTTGTTTGATCGCTTTTTTGACGGCGGCATCCACAGCCCACCAGTAGGAAGTAATGTGCGGGTTACTGCTACGCCACATGTCCACCAGGGGCTGCAGCTCGTCCTCGGAAAGCCCCATGTCGAGGGCGCCCATGGCGGTAAGAGCACCGACACTGCCGCCATAGCCGAGAGCAAGCTCGGCAATTTTGCCTTTTTGCCGTAGGTGACTGTTGATGCCGTGCTTCTCAACCGGCACGCCGAACATCCTGCTGGCGCTTTCGCAGTAGATGTCGCGGCCCTTGTGGAAGACCTCCGCACGCCATTTCTCGCCGGCAAGGTAGGAGAGCACGCGAGCTTCGATGGCGGAAAAGTCACTGACGATGTATTTATATCCGGGACGCGGGATGAAGGCAGTGCGGATGAGCTCCGAGAGTACGCCGGGGACAGAGTCGTACAGCATGTCCAGCATCTCATAGTCGCCAGCCTTCACCAGGGCGCGTGCTTGGTCCAGATCTTCCATGTGGTTCTGCGGCAGGTTTTGCAGCTGGATAAGCCTGCCTGCCCACCTGCCACTGCGGTTGGCGCCGTAAAACATGAACATTCCATGGCAGCGGCTGTCAGCGCAGACGGCGTTCTGCATGGCCTGGTACTTGCGGACGCTGCTTTTGGCAAGCTGCAGCCTAAGGGAAAGCACCTCTGCGAGATCCTCCGGTGCCGATTTTATCATTGCTGCGACTTCCTTCTTCCCAAGGCTGTCAACGTCCATTCCCTTCTTTGAAAGATAGGACTTCATCTGTACGACCGAGCCCGGGTTTTCGAGGCCGGTCTTTCTCTTTAACCTGGCAGTTAGGTCTGTCTTTGACAATTCATCGATCCGGAGCGCCTGCGTCACCATTTCCTGATCGATCATAATGCCGCGGTCGTTGATTTCCTGGTCAAGGCAGTACTCATCCCACACGAAATCCGGAACCGGGTAGTTCTTAAGCCGTTCCTGGATCTGGAGCTCTACCAGAACATCACGCTCATTATATCGTTTGAACAGCGCCCACTTGTCCGGGTCGTGGTGGGGCAGGTTCCAGGTCCGGCCGCCATTCTTCTTCGTGGGTTTGCAGGGGCAGCAGAAGTATCTGATGAGGTCCTTTCCTTCTTTGAGTTTCTGCTCCTCAAAACCGAGGACAGCGCCGACCTTATCAAGCCCCAAAGGCAGACCGTTATAGGCAGCCCACACCAGGGTGCATCTCCATGAGGACGGATCGAGGTAGTTCCGGACAGGATCGCCGGGAATGCTGTAGCTCTTAAAGTACTGCGGGTAATTGCGGCGCAGCCAGACGGACAAACAGACGCGTTCGAAGCTGGCATTGTAAGCCCACTTCGTCACGCGGTCATCGGAAAGGGCGGCGATGATCTCATCAGGAACAGCATCACCGCAGGCAAGATCGTACACTGAGATGGGGCCGTGGTCAACAGACACACCAAAGAGCAGGATCTCGAAGTCCGGGGATTCCGCGTATTTATAGGCACCGCACTTCGTGATGTCGACACTTGATTTTGTCTCAAGGTCCAGGGATAGGTTCCGCATTTCCACTAAACTCCTTTCTCATATAAAAGGAAGCGGGCAGATCGCCCGCTCCCTTCGATCACTCTTCAGGACAGGAAGTCCTCGTCATCCTCATCATCCAGATCAGCGAAGTCATCTTCAGCGCGGCTGTGTCCGCCGAGCGGTGTGCCGTCAGAGAGCTTCTGCAGGTTGTTGAGACCGCAAGCGATGCCCTTGTTGCCGTTACTGTTGAACGCGTAAAAGTTCACGCTCGCTCTGCCGATGATCCCGGAGTAGAGCTCCGAGGTGTCAAGGATCGGCTGACAGTCAGCGTCAACCACGCCCGGCTTGGTGGTGGAGTTCGCATTCACGAAGTAGGCGTTCCTGTAAACCTCGTCGCCCTTGCGCTCCTTGTCGCCGTCACGCAGCGGGGTCTTCAGGTCTTCCAGCGCGGGCACATATTTGCTGTTGCCCTTGAGCTTGGACTGGCCTTCATCGTAGGCCGCCTGGATCGCGGCGCGGATCTTAGCGACGGTCACTGTATCGGATTTCGGAATGATCAGCGAGACGCTGTACTTCGGAGTTCCGCCGCCCATCGGGGTCTTGGGTTCATTGACGTTCAGATAAGAGAAAACAGTGTGTCTTCCGGTTACAACTTTTGTCGGGTTTTTCATTCCCTTTGCCATTTTATTAATCCTCCATAAAATCATTTGCTGCTGTGTTCAGTTCCGGCCTCTTGTCTGTCTGCGGAACTAACACGGGTTTACCCTGTGGTTTGACGATGAGTCCGGAAAGGAGCTCATCAAACTTCTTCTTGCCGAGCTGCTTGGTCATAGCTGTGATGCCCAGCAGCTTTTTCTCATACGGATCGTATCCGGCATTCGATACGACCGCAGCGACTGCCGCTTCATCGGTGTACCTGCGGTTGCTCCGGCCTTCGACCAGTTTGAAGCCGGGGTACCGGACTCCGGAAAGAGCCTGCTCCAGCGCGTAGGATTTGATGTCCTCGGCCCAGGATACGAGGCTGTCGATCCGCGGCAGGATCTCCGCGATCTCATAAGCCTCCAAAAGCGGCCCTTCTTCAAAATCGTACCCGGCCAGCTCCAGGTTGTACTCAGCCCGTTTCCGGCAGGTCGCCTTGACCTTACAGAACTGGCAGTGATCACCGGCAGCAAATTCTCCAAGGCCCTCGTAGGCCAGTTTGGCGATCGGAGCCAGTACGTCGTCAGCCCATTTCAGCAGGTCCTGTCGTGTCAACTCGAAAGTATCGACGTTCCCCCTGCGGGGCTGGTAGATCGAGAGCCTGATGCGGCGGATGTCGTACAGGTCTCCGAAGGTATCCAGCGCGCCCAGCGCGTAGCACTTGAGCTGGCTGTTGCCTGTCCCATCTTCACCGGATGCGCTGACAAGTACGCCGACGCCATACTTCAGGTCAACGATATGAAGCAGGTCGTCTGCTACGATCACGCAGTCACCGGTTCCGAATCCGTGCTCGACCCATTTTGAGAAATCCAGAGTCTGCTCGATACAGACCAGCGGGTCAGCGCACAGTCTCTTTGCCTCAGCGACCTGCTCCATGACGAAAGCTGCGTAGCCCTCGGCGGCTTCCTGCATCTCCGCGTCGTACCATGTCAGGCCTTCAGTGGGATCGCGGGTGTTACGGCCCAGCGCCTTCTCAGTGAGATAGGCCGCGAGCTCGTGGGCGTCCGTACCCTGCTGCGCGTAAGGTGATCCGCGGTCCTCTTCCTGAGCGCAGAGCTTTGCGCTGGGAGGGCACCGCAGCCACCGCTCGCTGGCGGAAGCGGCCAGGTATGCATGCTTAGCCATTTCCGATCACCTCCGCTTCAGCGATGATCGCGGCGAACTCCTCCGGGGTCTTCACATCGGAAAGCTGCTTCACGCCGTGAGCGGAGAGAAGCGCTTTAACTTCTGCCCGGAACCCTGTTCTGGATTTCTCGGCGAGGATCGCCCTGACTTCCTCGTAGGTGTACGCCTTTGCGGGTGCTTCCTCCATTACCGCAGGAGCGGGTTCTTTTGCAGGTGCCTCCTCCGTTACTGTGGGAGCCGGCTCCTTAACAAGGGCGGCCTGTTTCTGCGACGCTCCCTCAGATCCTTCCAGCATCGAGGCGAGATCCGCCACATCCGCTGCCAGCTTCCTGAGTCCGTCAATGAGAACCTGTTTGTCCTTCTTTGTCATAAAAGGTTCCTCCTTTCTTCTGTTCTCAACTACCCATGCCTGCTTAGGCCGGATTTTTATAACGGTTTTCAGATTTTTTTGAAATTATCGCCGCCACATCTCCGGCTGTATTCCCATGCCTGCTTAGAGGGCTTTTTTATAGCCGTCCCCGAAGATAATTTCCGGGACGGCATTTTCTATAAAAAAGGAAGCGATAGAAAAATTCGATTTTCGTTATAAAAATCGCGCCTAAGCAGGCATGGGAAAGCAGAACGGTGAAAGGAGATGTTTTTCCATGGAGATCAGAAACAGGGATTCACCCACAAGGCGCGGCACAGCAGAAGCAGGAATACCGCTCAGATATTTAAAGGAGGAAGAGACCAATGTTTGCAGTTGAGGAAAAACACAAAAGGATAAATGACAGGATTGTGGAGACATTTGAAAGGTCGGTTACGGGCCGCCGCACAGAGCTGCTTGTTGAAGCCGGTACAACCGGATATAAAGGAACACCCTGCAGAAAAGCCGGGGGCAGAACCTATCTGAACCTCGTGTGCCTGGAAGGGGATTTCCATTTCGAGCCGGTCACTAACGACGATGGAGAGATCTTCGGTATTGAGATCGCATGCTGCGGGGACGCAGCACTGGACGCTGTTATGAAAGCTCTCGACTTTGCACGCGATGTCATCAACGACCAGCGCTGCGATGTGGATGACTGATAAAGGAACGAGGCAGGCCGGAGGGATTCCGGTCTGCCGGAAACAATAAGGAGGCCAATCAGATGACAAGTATGGAACGCAGAGATATTGAGGATGAGATGCTTTATCAGTTCTCCCAGGTGTCGACGAAGGAACAGTATCAGGAAGCAGTGGACTTTTTTAACCTGTTAGACGATGCACAGTTTGAAGAGTTCTACTCCACGTATATGGAAAAGGCCGAGAAGGTCACGACCTGGAAGGAATATCACGCCAGGGTGGAAGAGATGCGCAGGGCCAACGGGGTCACTGAGCAGAACTCTGCTCTGAACAGTGTGTATGCCAGGTTCCTGGACGAGGAACGCAACAGGGAGCTGTGGTCGGAGATCAATGAGACCAATCCGAGTGACCGGGTCACGGTGACCTTTGATGACATAAAGCAGCTCAACCGGCTTTGGCATGAGAGCACGCCTGCAGCTGATGCCGGAACGCCTGCCGACATCCTGATCAGCGGAAGTATCCCGCTGACAGATATGGAGCTCTCGATCAAAGGAAAAGACTCTGCGACAGACACCTACCGCATTGTGATCTTCAAAAACTACCGGCAGATCATTGCTGAAAACAAAGAAGCCCGCGTTGGAGCCCTGATCATCTATCTTGGTCCCAGGCAGATCGCCTGCCCCCTGTTTGTAATGCACGGCATCAATGGGATCAATTTTGTGGATGATATCGGACACATCGGCATGACGGAGAAGATGATCCGGGAAAAGAAAATCGCTGTCAATGCGCTGCTTAAGATGGCGGGATTTGTGATGAACGCGTGGTACGGTGTGATGATCGCGCTGCTTCACCCTGTTGTGAAGGATGTATTCCGCAAGGGGGCAAAACAGAAGGTGAAGGTCACGTCCATCGATGATAAGGGAAACCGGAAGAGGATCGTGCGGTACGTGAAACAGAGATACATCGGTACGGAAAAACTGATCGATGCCATTACAGGCGGAGGCCGGAGCCGTACCTATCACGCTCTGGTCTGGCATGTGGTCGGACATTGGCGCCGGCTCCCCTCAGGGGGAAAAACCTTTGTGAGGCCCTACTGGAAAGGATCGATGAGGAATCTCAAAAGAAACCTGGATGAAGTAGAACGGCAGCTTGTTCTGCCTAAGGAGGAATAGCATATGTTTACTATTTTTTACGCTGACTGCCTCGGGAGGGAGGAAAACTGCCTCTACCCGCACAGGGCTGATGTGACAGATGCGGAATCACTTAAACGGGCAGTCGCCCGCGACTACGTCTGTGCAGAGTATAAGAACAGTTACCGCAGCAATGCGAATTTTATAAGAAGCAACTGCCTGGCTGTAGAGTTTGATAATGACCACTCGGAAAATCCGGAAGACTGGATAACTCCGGAGGACCTGCGGACAGCATTTCCGGATGTGACGATCGGCATCCATTACAGCCGGCACCACATGAAAAAGAAGAACGGAAAGAGGGAGAGGCCGAAGTTCCATGTCTTTCTGGAGATCGACGAGATTACAGATCACGCTGCCTACAAAGCTATGAAGGAACGGGTGGCCAGGATCTGTCCTCACGTTGATCCTAAAGCGATGGATTCGGCCCACTTCTTCTATGGAACAAAAAACCCCCGGGTGGAGTACTTTCCCGGTACGAAGAAACTGGATGAAGTCATAGAAGAGGATGACTTCGACGAAGAGATGAACCGGGGCGTCTACGGCGGCAGTTACATCATTAAAGAGGGCAGCCGGAACGCCACAATGAGCCGGTTTGCCGGCCGGGTCGTAAAGCGCTACGGCTGGAACGACATCTCGCGGGAGATTTTCATGGAGGAGTCGAAAAAGTGTGATCCGCCCCTGCCGGGCGGGGAGCTCAGAAAGATATGGCTTAGCGCAAAGAAGTTCGAAAAGGTTGTCTCAGCGCAGGAGGGATATGTGCCTCCTGAGAAATACAATGCCGCAAGGATTGCCGGACCCGCGGGGTGCTTAAAGCCCGAGGATTACTCTGATATCGGACAGGCGAAGGTCCTGTCAAAGGAATACGGAGACGAGATCTGCTTCAATCCGGCGACGGACTTTTTCCGCTACAACGGTACTTACTGGGAAGAATCAAAGGAAGCGGCGCTCGGTGCGACGATCGAGTTCCTGGACCAGCAGCTTGCTGACGCGGAGCTTCTCATGTTCACCACAAAGCAGGCGGTTCTGAACTCCGGTACCGGCGAAGATGCGCTGTCCGGCGGAAAAAGGGCCATGGACGGGCTTAACGATGATCAGATCCACCTCCTTATGGAATACCTGGCTGCGCTTTCTTATCACAAGTTCGTGATGGGCCGGCGGAACATCAAATACATCCGCTCCGCTATGGAAGCAGCCAAGCCCATGGTCGGGGTGAAGCTGGAGGAGCTCAATGCCGATCCGCTTCTTCTCAATACACCTCAGGGATCTGTCCGCCTGGCGGATGGACTGGAAGGCATGCGGGAGCATGACTGGAAGGATTACTGCACAAAAGTTACGGCGGTGGAGCCCGGCGATAAGGGAGAGGCCCTGTGGCAGGATGCTCTGAACAAGACCTTCCTGAATGACCGGGAACTGATCGGTTACGTACAGGAAGTCGTAGGCCTTTCTGCTATCGGCAGGGTGTATATGGAAGCTATGATCATCGCGTATGGGGAAGGACGCAACGGCAAGTCGACATTCTGGAATACCATTGCGAGGGTCCTCGGCGGATATGCAGGGAACGTGTCAGCGGACACGCTGACCGTAGGCTGCCGCAGGAACGTAAAGCCGGAAATGGCGGAACTTAAGGGCGTGCGCCTGGCGCTGGCAAAGGAGCTGGAAGAGGGCATGCGTCTCAACACCTCTGTAGTCAAGCAGCTTACTTCCACCGATGACATTTACGGTGAGAAGAAGTTCTGCAAGCCCGCATCCTTCACACCGTCACACACTCTGGTCCTGTACACGAACCACCTGCCTAAGGTGGGGGCAACCGACGAGGGCACCTGGAGGCGGCTCATCGTAATCCCCTTCAATGCCGTGTTTGAGGGAAAGAGCGACGTGAAAAACTATGCAGATTTCCTTTTTGAGCACGCGGGTCCGGCTGTGCTTTCGTGGATCATCGAAGGTGCACGGCGCATCATTGACAAGGATTTTCATTTGAAGAATCCGCAGGTGGTGCAGGACGCCATCGATGCTTACCGCGGGCAGAATGACTGGATGGGAGAATTCCTGGAGGACTGCTGTGAGATCGATCCGGGCTATCGGGAGAAGTCCGGCGAGCTGTATCAGGAGTATCGCGCTTACTGTCTGCGCATGGGTGAGTATGCCAGAGGCACCGCGGATTTCTACGGCGCTCTGGCGCAGCGGGACTTTGAACGGAAGAAAACCAGGAAGGGAATAATGGTTCTGGGACTGCGGGTCAAGTCAGAATTTGACACCTGAAAGGTGCGCCCTGGTGCAGGTCGGTGAAGGGGATTTCTATACCCAATGCATAAAAATGAAGCATTTTTAGCGGTTCACTGTGAGGAGATGCTGCTGAATCGATCTGCACAGACCTGCGCCGACCTGCACTTCGAGAAGTCTGAAAATCCGCATGGATACTGGATTTTTTACCGGGGGTGCAGGTTGGTGCACCTTTCTGACAGGGGATCCTATAGGAGAAAAAAACAAAATCAATAATGCCATATAACTCTTATGCGAGAGGTGCACCAACCTGCACCCTCAAATATCAGGTGATGAAAGGAGCCGAGGAGCGATGACTTTTTTAAGTAATCTGAGACGAAACCATAAAGGGGCGGAAACCGGCGCGGGAAAGCTTGCAGGCGTGATGGCCAGTGACCGTGAAGGTTTCCCGCGGAACGGCCCCGGAAAGACTGACGGCAGGCACAGGCTGCTTAGAAAGTACATTGACCGGATCCCGGCCTATGCGGGGATGGCAGCAGTATTTGAATCCTGCCGGGAACAATATGAACAGACGGAGCGGGAAAAGCGCCGGAGGTACGGCTATGCGGGAAAAGCAGATTGAACGGAAACTCGTGAATGCAGTAAAGGCGAGGGACGGCATGTGTCCAAAGCTCGTATCGCCGGGCACTGACGGAATGCCTGACCGCCTGGTCCTTCTGCCGGGTGCGCACATCGGTTTTGTCGAGGTCAAGGCTCCCGGAAAGGAGCCTCGGCCCCTGCAGGAAAAACGCCATAAAGAGCTTCGGGATCTGGGCTTTCATGTCTGTGTCTTAGACGACCCGGAGCAGATCCCGGGCATCCTGAGGGAGGTGGGTGAGAACTGAATGTACAGAGCGAATTACAAGGCACTCGCAAACGCGGTCATCATGCAGGCAGTGAAGGACTTCCGGCCGGCTTACCGGAGACTGAAGAAGTATCCGAATGACGGTAAGGCGCAGGCTGCTGTCCGGGAGATCACAAAGTTCTTCTGTTCACAGTACTTTGAAGCACTGACTGATCTGAACGGACCAGCGCTTATACATCAACTAATGAGGGAAATCGATGAAAAGAAGTGACTTACATGAATATCAGAATTACTGTGTGGAGTTTTTGAAAGCGCATCCGGAAGCAATGCTGATTCTTGAGATGGGTCTTGGGAAGAGCTGTATAAGCCTGACCGCGATTCTGGACCTGATGTTTGACAGCTTCGACGTTGGTAAGGTGCTGGTGATCGCACCCTTACGTGTTGCGAAGACAGTATGGCCGGAAGAGTGCCGCACCTGGGAACATGCGAACTTCCTGAAGATGTCTGTAATCGTGGGCAGTGCAAAACAGCGGGAAGCAGCTATGCGGGTACCGGCAGACATCTACGTGATCAACCGCGAGAACGTGAAGTGGCTGGTTGATTACTTAGAAAAGCGCCGAATCCCATGGCCCTTTGACATGGTGGTGATTGACGAGCTCTCTTCTTTTAAGAACAACCAGAGCCAGCGGTGGAAAGCACTGCGGAAGGTGCGTCCGCAGATCAGGAGGCTGGTCGGTCTGACAGGCACACCTGCATCCAATGGACTGCTTGACCTGTGGGCAGAGACCTTCCTGGTGGACAAGGGCGTGAGGCTGGGCAGGTTTATCAGCCGGTACCGCGAGGCTTACTTTAAGCCTGCGGGAATGAATCCATATACCGGAGTTGTGTATAACTATGTGCCTCTTCCCGGAGCAGAGGAAGCGATCTACAGTAAGATCTCAGACATCACCGTTTCCATGAAGGCGCTGGACTACCTCGATATGCCTGAGCAGGTGATGGTCAGCCATTACGCGGACATGGATCCTGACGAGAGAGAACTGTATGACGCTATGAAGAAGCAGCTTCTGGTGGAAGTGGACGGTGAGGAGATTGACGCCGCCAACGCAGCGGTCCTTTCAGGAAAGCTCCTGCAGATGGCGAACGGTGCCATTTACAATGACGAACGGAAGATGCGGATCATCCATAATCGGAAACTGGAGATGCTGGGCGACCTCATCGAGCAGGCCAATGGACAGAACGTACTTGTGGCGTACTGGTTCCAACACGACCACGAGCGCATCCGGGAATATCTGACGGAACTTGGATATAAGCCCAGGGATCTCAAGAGCGATCAGGATATCGCGGACTGGAATGCGGGTAAGATCCAGATCGGCCTGATCTCACCAGCGGGTGCCGGCCACGGCCTCAATATCCAGAAGGGCGGCCACATACTGATCTGGTTTTCGCTTGTGTGGTCGCTGGAAATGTATCAGCAGACAAACGCACGCTTATGGCGGCAGGGGCAGAAAGAGGTAGTTACTATCCATCACATCCTGACGAGGGATACTGTGGACTGCGACGTTCTGGATGCCCTGAAGCACAAGGACATGACCCAGCAGAACCTTATATCCGCTGTTAAAGCACACCTGACAATCTGAGCCAATCTGATGGCAATCCGGGAAACAGCAATTTCTAATTATTTTTTCGGAGGTAAGAGCCATGAGCATTATGTGGAAGTATCTGGACAAGCGGTCGGCGACGATCGCCGCGATCAAGGACTACGACGCCATGCGGTTCATCCTGAACAGCACCGATGATGAGATCAAACGGATCCATGATAAGATGACCGGTGTCGGAAGCCCTGATTATGACGGCATGCCCAAAACCCACAATCCGCAGGCCGCGGAAGAACGGATCATAAAGAATATTGAAGAGATCGATATCATAAAAGAGCGCTACCGGCAGGCAGTCGAGTATATGGACTGGTTCAGGCCCGCGTGGGAGCAGCTTACTGATGAAGAACGGTACTGCCTTGAGACCTTTTACGGCGACAGCAACGGTTATGGAAGCAGCGCTGCCTGCTACATCGCGGAGTATCTGAATATCGAGCAGCCGACCGCCTACAAGCGCAAGAACAGGGCGCTGGACCGACTGACGGTCCTGCTGTTCGGCAAGTTATGAGTTTCGTGTCCAAAACGGGATAAAATTGCCGTTGCGGAATCTGATATGTTTATATCATGAAAAACGCGTGGGAGCCCCGGAACTTTCCGGGGCCTTTTGCATGAAAGGAAGGAATACCATGTTTGAAAAAGTGAACCCCGCACATCCCGACAAGCAGGCGGACCGCATCGCCGGAGCTATAGTGGACATCGCCTATAAACAGGAAGCTGATCCCCGGATCGCGGTGGAGGTCCTTCTGGGGCACGGCATCTGCCACATCATCGCGGAAACGGATATCGCCCTGCCTCTGTATGAGATCGAAGCCGTTGTGAACAGGATAGCCGGGAAAGTGGCAGTAGACTATGTGGAAGCAGCGCAGGACGTCCATCTCGCAAGGAACCAGGAGAACGGTTTCCGGTGCGGGGACAACGGAATTTTCAGGGGAGTTCCCCTGAAGCTGGAGCAGCAATACCTCACCGCAATTGCCGAAGAGCTGTACAACGAATACGGCTGTGACGGAAAATACATCATGGACGGTAAGCGGCTGATCATATGTCAGAGCGGCGTTGCTACGGAGAAACTCCGTATCTGGTATCCGAAAGCAGAGATCAATCCCCTCGGCGATTGGACGGGAGGTACAGACGTTGACACGGGAGCCACGAACCGCAAGCTGGGAAGCGATATGGCGGACAGCGTCACGGGAGGCGGCCTGCACGGGAAGGATCTGTCCAAGGCGGACGTATCAGTGAACATCTGGGCGTGGCTTAAAGCGCAGGAAACCGGGAAGCCTGTGGAAGTCTGCTGCGCTATCGGTGACGATCACATTGGCGATGTGCCCTTTGGAGAGATCGTGGAGACCGCGCGTGACTATATCCAAAGGATCGGCGGCTTCGAAAAGTTTGCCGAGTGGGGGCTTGTGCGCTGATGCCGTACAGGCCGGATAAGCCGTGCAGACATCCCGGCTGCGCGGCTCTCGTCCATTCGGGGCAGAAGTATTGCGACAGGCACAGGGCACTGCACCCTGAAGACGTGCGGTCTGCCTCGGGCAGAGGGTACGGAAGCGCCTGGAGAAAAGCGAGAAAAGAGTTTCTGCAGATACATCCTCTGTGCGAGGAGTGCATGAAGGCAGGGCGGTACGTTAAAGCGACGGATGTGGATCACATCGTCCCGCATCGCGGCAACCGAAAGCTATTCTGGGACCGAAGCAACTGGCAGGCGCTGTGCCACCGCCACCACAGCATGAAGACGAGGCAGGAAGACCAGACGCCGGAATACCATTACTGACAATAAAAAAAGAGCAGTTTAGCGTCTTGCCCGGGACTGAGTGCGATCCGCAGTGCCGCGGATCGCGTTTCATTCTGTGCTGCCGTCAATAGGGGGACCCTCGAGGAGAAGATTGGAGTCGATCCTGAACCTTCCCTGGTCGGTGATCCGAACCGTAATGTGGTTCTCGCCGTAGACGATCGTGAGGGAGCGGTTAACTCCATTGTGGTGGATCTCAATATTCTTGAGGATTTTTTTGATAAGTTCCATAGCGCACCTCCTTTACAGGGCTGAGATATTATTGTGTTCCGCTTGACCGTTTCGATCAGCTTGGCTATACTTTATCCCATAGAAAACGAAATGTTTAGCTTTTCTAAAATCTTTATATGTTTATTATTTGCATAAAAACGAAAAATAAATCGTTTTAATGGAAGGGTGGGACAGATATGGCATTAAGGAACCAGGAACCGCTATCTGAATTTGGCAAGCGCCTTTATTCTCTGATCGACGAATATGACTCTGCAGAAGAGAACAAGGACAATTTGATAAAATCCCCTAAAGGACTCGCAAAACAGCTGTATGACCTGGGGCTTATCCACGTCAATACCCGGGAAAACTTTGATTATGAATCCCGTGAGTATAACAATGCGATAGGCAGTATTGAAAAGTCGATCGTGAACCACATCAAAACGGGAATCATAAAGGACCAGAAAGGGGAGTTCGTTATAGCGTACAGCAAGTTCTTTAACTGCTCCGCGGATTACATCCTTGGCCTGACAGATATCCGGACGCCTGACGTAGAGATCCGAAGGATCTGTGAACTCACGGGGCTTTCCGAATCCGTAGTCGGAAGGCTGATTGAGAGCCGGAGAAAAGGGCAGCTCCAGCAGACGGGATGCTGGTCGATGCTGATGGGAAGCGAACTGTACTATACCGTTCCCGAAGACTGGCTGACGCTGGCGGAAGAAGCGCAGATCAGCATGCAGAAAGAGGTGGAGTTTGATGTGCTTCAGTGGGAGGAGACACAGGCGACAGGGCCGGCCAAGATGGATATCCGGCTCGACATGGAAGGCGCCAAGCAGGAGAAGGACTCGCGCCGGGCAGCCTTTTATGGGATGCTGTCAAAGATATCCAGAAACGTTGCGGACTTCATCGAACAGGAAACGGTCCTGAGGTACGCGGAATTCAAAATTCGGTTTAAGGACGCGATGATGGAAGACGCGAGAAGGAAATATAACAAATGATGCTGTGACGATTCACAATGACCCCAGGGGCGGATCACTTCTCTACGGTGAAGTATCCGGGGACCGCCGCCCCCTCAAACGCGCAATTTCGCAAAATTCGCAGGGCGGGGGTCCGGAGAGCCTGGGGACAGGCACGGCAAATGCCGGAAAAGCCCATAAACAATAGATTTTACACAATCGAATATCGTTACGGAAAGCAGTGATGGAGCCAATTCCACCGCTGCTTTTTTTGTTAGAGTTTCGTGCCGGGCGGGCAGGCGGCACGGTAGTTTCGTGCCGGGAAGGAGGGCGTCGATGGAATACGAAGATCCGGATATGAGCGAGTTCATTGCGGGCTGCGCGAAACAGTTCTGCCCATGGTGCGGCGCCCCGGTCATACCAAACCGCATGGGGCGCAGGAAGAAGTTCTGCTCGGACAGGTGCCGCTGGGCGTTCTGGAAATTTGAGACACGACACAGGGACCTGAAGACGGAGATGGAGGTAAAGCTGAATGAGAACAGCAGGCACGAATGAAGATATCATGGAGCATATCACGGAGACTGACATCGGCAGCATCAGGCCGTATGAGAAGAATCCGAGGAACAATGATAAGTCCATAGACAAGGTGGCGAACAGCATAAAGGAGTTCGGTTTCCTGCAGCCGATCGTCTGTGACGGGGCCGGGGTGATCCTTGCCGGGCATACACGGTATGCCGCCGCGAAGAAACTGGGGCTCAGGAAAGTGCCGGTCCTTTATGCGGACGGGCTGACCCCGGAGCAGGCGAGGGCCTACAGGCTCGCCGACAACAAGGCTGGGGAAGGATCGGAATGGGATGAGAAGCTCCTGATCGCCGAGCTTGAGCTCCTTGACAGCGACGACCTGGCTTTCAGCATGTCCGACTTCGGTTTCGACAGTTCCGCGGAATACAGGCGGAGGAGCAGCTGGAAGACACTGGAAAAAAAGTGCGGCCTGGTCAGCAGGGTCATGCTGCGCTCTAAATGCGGGTTCATGTACACGAGCTTTTACAATACCGGAAAGAACGGGAAGACGCTCGAAGAGATCAAGGGGGACGCTGCCAACATAAGGCCGTTTGCCGACAGCCTCTGCGACTATCTCGGGAAGACCCTGGGCGGCCATCTCAGGGACGGCGGATGGTGCATCTGCACGACGCCGAGGAGGCGCCATGCGGAAGGGCTCCATTTTGCCACGGAGGTCTGCAGGGCGGCAGCCGAAGACCTGGGGATACCTTTCTATGAAGACGTGATAACGGCAGGGAACAGGAGGAGGATCGAGCCCGTCTTCGAGATGTCGGCCGAGGTCGGACAGCCGAACGTCATCCTGTACGACGATATCATCACGACCGGGAGCACGCTTACGGAATCAAGGAGGCTCCTTACGGAAGCGGGGAAGAACGTGCTCGCCATCGCGGCGATAAGGAACCAGTGATCTTGTGTACTATGTGTATTGCTATATACCGCCTTCAGAGCGAATATAGTCCGCACAAGGAGGGAATGATCATGGAAGGCACGACCCAGTGGAAAGACAGAACGCTTTATTACAGGGGAGACCCAGGGCTGCTCGGAAGAAGATCCGCCGCGGTGGTCGGGACAAGGCACCCGCAGGAGAAAGGCAGGGCCGGGGGATACCGGATGACAGAAAAGATGTGCGGGATCTCAGACCTCGTTATTGTCACGGGGCTTGCCATAGGCTGCGACACCATCGCGGCACGGGCAGCCCTGGACTCGGGGATGCCTGTGATAGCGGTACTCCCGTCGGGGACCTCGAACATATACCCGCGCCGCAACAAAGCCCTTGCTGAAGAGATCGTGGAGAAGGGCGGATGTCTGGTCTCCGAATATCCGCCGGACACCCACGCGGAAAAGTGGAAGTTCATCGCCAGGGACCGGCTGATGGCGGAGATCGCTGACGCGGTCATTGCCATAGAGTGCGGGGTAAGCAGCGGGACAATGCATACCGTAAGGGCGGCGCACGGACTTGGGAAAAAGCTCGGGTGCCTGATGCCTGCAGACACATCTGCCGGCGGATTTGAGGGAAACCTTCTGATGATCACGGAGTACGGGGCGGAAGGGATAAGGAACACATGCGAACTGAAAAGATTTCTGGATACTCTATGAGTTTCGATAAGAATTATGAGGCTGCCGAAAGGCGGCCTTTTTTGATGGGAGAAAGACAGATGAGAACAGCAGAGCTGAAAGTGCTGCCGGTCGCCGTCCTTAGACCGGCCGAATACAACCCGCGCAAGAAACTGAAGCCGGGTGATAAGGAATACGAAAAGATCAAAGCGTCCATCGAGGAGTTCGGTTTTGCCGACCCCTTGGTAGTGAACGCTGACATGACGATCATAGGCGGGCATCAGCGTCTGACCGTGGCAGCGGACCTCGGCTTTACTGAGGTCCCCTGTGCGGTAGTCGACGTCGACAAGACCCGTGAGAAGGCGCTCAACATTGCGCTGAACAAGATCACCGGGGCATGGGACGATGACCTCCTGGCTGACCTCCTGAAAGACATCCAGGAGTCGGACTTCGACCTGGGAAAGACCGGTTTCGACCCCCCGGAGATCGAGACGCTCTTCAACAAGGTCCACTCGAAGGATGTGGAAGAGGACGGTTTCGCCGTGGAAGGCGAGCTGAAGAAGCCCGTGTTCTCGAAGCCGGGAGACCTCTGGTGCCTCGGCAGGCACCGGGGGATCTGCGGCGATTCGACCATGGAAGGAACATACACACAACTTATGAACGGACAGAAGGCAAACATCGTGCTCACCGATCCTCCGTACAACGTGGACGTGGAGGAGACCGCCGGGAAAATCATGAACGATAACATGGCAGATGAGGATTTCTACAGCTTCCTCCTTTCTGCCTTCCGCTGCATGCACGCGAACCTGGCGGATGACGGCAGCATCTACGTGTGGCACGCCGATACCGAGGGACTTAACTTTCGAAGAGCGTTTAAAGACGCGGGTTTCTACCTTTCCGGCTGCTGTATCTGGAAGAAGAACGCGCTCGTCCTCGGACGGAGTCCGTACCAGTGGATACACGAGCCGTGCCTGTTCGGGTGGAAGCAGGGAGGCAGGCACCAGTGGTACTCAGACAGGAAGCAGGTGACGGTATGGGAATACGACAGGCCGAGATCTTCGAAGGACCACCCGACGATGAAACCCGTGGCGCTCATGGGGTACCCGCTCCGCAACAGCAGCATGACCAACGGCATCGTGCTTGATCCCTTCCTCGGGAGCGGCAGCACGCTGATCGCCTGCTGTGAGACGGACAGGGTGTGCAGGGGGATCGAGCTTGACCCGAGATTCGTGGATGTGGCCGTGAAGCGGTACCTTTCATGGTGCTCGGGACACGGCGCCGCAGCGGATGCGTACGTGATCCGCGACGGGCAGAAGCTCACGCCCGAGGAAGTGATGGAGGATATGACAGATGAATAAGGAAAAGCTGACCCTCGGCTCCCTCTTCTCGGGATCCGGGGGTTTTGAACTTGCGGGCATCCTTTCCGGGATACAGCCCGTATGGAACTCGGAGATCGAGCCCTTCGCCATCCGGGTGACGACAAAAAGGCTCCCCGGGGTACAGCACTTCGGGGACGTGTCATTGCTGTCGGGGCATGACCTGCCGCCGGTGGACGTCATCACTTTCGGATCCCCCTGCCAGGATATGTCCGTGGCGGGGAAAAGGGCGGGGCTTGACGCGGAGCGGAGCGGCCTGTTCCACCAGGCCATCCGCATCATAAAGGAGATGAGGGAGGAGACCAATGGAGAAAAACCGAGATACTGCGTCTGGGAGAACGTCCCGGGCGCCTTCAGCAGCAACGGCGGCGCGGACTTCAAGTCGGTCCTCGATGCGGTCATCGGCATCAAAGAGCCGTCCGCCGAGGTGCCTGCGCCTCAGAAGAACGGATGGCCCTATGCCGATGTATACGTGGGAGACGGATGGAGCGTTGCTTACCGTCTTCTCGACGCTCAGTTCTGGGGTGTACCCCAGAGAAGAGCAAGGATCTTTCTTGTCGCAGATTTTGGAGGAGAGAGTGCCGGAGACATACTGTTTAAGTCCGAAGGCCTGTCAGGGTATTCTGCGGCGGGCTTCAATGCGTGGAAAAGAGCTGCCCGCGGTTCTGAAAACAGCGCTGCAGCGTCAGGCAGAGTCTGCCTGAACGATCAGGGCGGATCGTGGATGGATGTGTCGGAAAATGTGTCGGGAACACTGCGGGCTCATGCCAATGGGCACCCGCCTGCAGTTGTGACTGCCGGATTCTGCACGGAGCATTCCGCGAAGAGCCGGTCCATCGGATACGAAGAAGAAACCTCGCCGACACTCCGTGCAGGAGTGGTCCCGGCGGCGGTCGCCCTGGAACATCATCCTGCCGACAGCCGGATCGGGATCGACGGCGGAGATGCCATCCAGACTCTGACGGGCAGGATGGGAACAGGCGGGAACAATGTGCCGCTTGTCATGGCCCCCGGCGAACCCGCCTACGGAATAGACCGAGCCACATATAACATGGGTCAGAACGCTAAGTTCGATATCTCGGTGAAGGAGGAACTGGAACCGACTATCGTCGCAAAGGGTCCCGGAGCGGTTGCTCACCCTGTTTACTCCGCAAGCAAGGCTTCCTTCTTTACGGAGGCGGAGGAGGATATGGCGAATACCCTTGTGGCAACGGACTATAAGGATCCGCCGATCGTTAACAGCCGTTCATACGGTTTTTATCCTCAGATGAAAGCAGAGGGGATGGCAGTGACCGAGGAAGTATCGGCCACCCTGGTAAACGGTACGAATCCCGGATTTCAGAACGGGGTCTTCGGACCGGAATACATCGTCCGAAGGCTGACGCCGACCGAGTGCGCAAGGCTCCAGGGATTCCCTGACTGGTGGTGCAGGGGACTGGGGACGGAGAACCCTTCTGAAGAGGAGATCGCTTTCTGGGAGGAGATCTTCGAAACGCACCGCAGGCTCGTGACGAAGGCGAAGAAGCCTAAGACAAGGAACCAGATCGTGAAATGGCTGAGGGCCCCTCACCTTGATTCCGCAGAGTACAGGCTCTGGGGGAACGGAGTGGCGCTCCCCTGCGTATGGTTCGTACTTGGCGGCATTGTGTGGGCGCATGAAATGCACAATCACGGCGCGTGATCCTTGTCGGATATGCGGCTTGCTATCGGGGCGGATGTACGGGATTATGTGTCACACAGCAGGAGGGCACGGCCCGCACAGAAGGAGGTATGAGATGGAACTTCATTTTAACGTTACGGGAGAAGAGAGAAAAAGGATGGTGGGCGTCATCGAGAAGGCCACGGGACTGAAAGCGGCCTACCTCAGAATGCCGACATGCGCCTACCAGGTCGGGGATTATAACATCGGTAAGGACGGGACGCTCACCTTCCCGGACGGTACGAACCTGACAGCGAGCAGCGATGTGATCGACGCCTGCGTCATGGCGGGGGTCGAGCCGGAAGACTGGGAGCGGAACACGGAGGAACAGCCGGAGGAGAACGTCTCCCTCACGGTGGAAATGCCGAGGGTGCAGTTCACGGAAGCGCAGCTCGAGAACCTGAAGAAGCTGGTCAGCGCGAAGGAGGGGCTTCTGAAGCAGGCGCTCGGCACGGAGGAAGTGCCAGTCATCGTGACTGATGAGAAGGTCTCCTTCCCCTGGTTTTCAGAAGGGATCCCCGCGGAGAACTGCATGGCCTATACGAAACTCATCGAAGCCATCTGCAGGATGGCGAAGGAAGCAAAGCGGGTCACGGCGAAGGATAAGGAAACAGACAACCCGAAATACGCGTTCCGGTGCTTCCTCCTCCGCCTCGGCTTCATCGGCGACGACTACAAGGCGGACAGGAAGATCCTGCTCAGGAACCTTTCCGGATCCTCCGCTTTCAGGGCGGGAAAGAAGGCGTAAGATACACAGATTATGCCCCCGATCTTTGTGAGTTTTACGGCTCAGAAATGAGTGGATATATATGTGCTTCAGAGTGATTAATACAGTGCAAGGAAAACACACCCGCACGGAAAGGAGCACATACCATGAAGGAGACCACAAGGAAGCAGATCGAAGCCATGAAAGCGCAGACCATCGGGGTCGAGATCGAGATGCACAGCATCACAAGGCAGAACGCCGCGAAGGAAGCGGCAGACTACTTCGGGACCGGGAGGTACGAGTACACGGCACGACGGAACGGCTACATGACCTGGAGCGCCTGGGACGGGCAGGGAAGGGAGTGGAAGTTCCAGAGGGACTCAAGCATCAGGGCACGCACCGACGAAGAAAAGTGCGAGATGGTGACGCCGATTCTCACCTACTCCGACATCGAAACACTGCAGGAGCTGGTACGGCGCCTCCGTCGCAAAGGCGCTAAGAGCGACCCCGCCCACATGTGCGGGGTTCACATCCACATCGGGGCAGCCGGCCACGATGCGAAGAGCCTGAGGAACCTCGCAAACCTGATGGCGAGTCACGAGGAGCTCCTGACCAGCGCGATCCGGATCGACCGGAGCAGGATCAGCCGCTACTGCAGGACGGTCAACAGGGACTTCCTTACGGAGGTCAACCGGAAAAAACCCCGGACCATGCAGGATCTCGCAGACATCTGGTACACAAAAAACAACGCGACCTGCGGACGCGACCAGCACTACAACGACAGCCGCTACCACATGCTCAACCTCCACGCGGTTTTCACAAAGGGCACGGTTGAGTTCAGACTCTTCCAGTTCGCGAACCCGGAAGGGAATAAACGGAACGGTCTCCACGCGGGGGAGCTGAAGAGCTACATTCAGCTCTGCCTCGCACTCAGCGCACAGGCGAAGGCGGCAAAGAGCGCGAGCCCGAAGGAACCGCAGGTCGAAAATCCCAGATTCGCGATGCGCACCTGGCTGATCCGGCTCGGATTCGTCGGGGAGGAATTCGAGACTGCGCGAGAGATCCTGACGAGGAACCTTGACGGAGACGCAGCCTTCCGCCACGGACGCACAGCATAAACGAAGGAGCCGGCCTCCTGCAGCCTTACCCGCCGCCGGCGGGCTTAAGGCGGTAGAAGGGCAGAGCCTTCGGAAAGGAGAAAAACAGACATGAAGATCACTGACAGAAAAATTGTGGACGATCTGCGGGAAAGGTACCCGAAGGGAACGAGAGTGGAGCTCATCCGGATGGAGGACATCCAGGCGCCGCCTGTCGGCACGAAGGGGACGGTGACCGCCGTTGATGACATGGGGACGATCCATGTGAAATGGGACACAGGCAGCAGTCTCGGGATCGCTTACGGCGCGGATGCCTGCCGGGTTCTGGTCGGGGAGTTTACCGACACTGTCCGCAGGCAGATCCTGGCGGTCAGGGACACCGGGGAGACGAACATGTTTGATATCCCTATGGTACAGCAGATCGCAAACCGGTTGGGGTATTATGAGCTGGTCCTCTTCCTGATTGATCACCGGAAAGAGTATGCGCATTTCATCATGACCGGCGAAATAATGTAGACAATAAGATGCCGAAATCCTTGTACAGTTTATCCCTCCGGAATGAGTGGATATAAATGTGCTTTAGAGTGATTAATACCATAACGAAAAACACATACCCACGAAGGAGGACAGGACCATGACGAGATTTGAGAAGGAACTGAGCGGAGCCCTTGGAGCATACTGGAAACAGAGCGCGGAAAAGGAACTGGAAAAGGTAAGGGAGGAGCTGGAGCAGGGCCTCATCACCATCGACGGGAACGGGGTGGCGAGAAACCGGATCGGCAGGGTTCTGATGAGCGACATGCTTGAGAAGCTGACCTGCATCACGGACGCGGTTGATGCTGAGGCGACGACAAAGGCCAGGGAAGAGGAGGTCGCAAAGACCCTCGAAGAGTACCGCAGGAACGCAAGACCCGCCACCGGGGAAGAGCTCGACGAGATGCGGGCAGCCTTCGGAAGAGGCAGGACGGTGGTGAACATCATCACCGGACAGGAATACGACCTTTGAGAAAGGAGTGAGGAGGGGAGCCGCAGGGCTCCTTTTCTCGTGGTGATGATCATGATCGGATACAAATTATTCAGAGTGAAGAAAAATCGACCGGGAGAGCTGTTCCCGCTGTACGTCCTCTCCGATGAGCCGGTCCCAATCGGCGTATGGGTCAATGCCGCAGAAGGGCCCAGAACACCGGAAGGGAAAGTAAAGTCTAAGATAGGACCGCTCGGCTTCCGACCGGGATGGCACCTGTCGGATATCCCGCTGGCTGTCCATATCGGTATCAAAGAGGACGGGAAGATAAAGTATATGCACGACGACGAGGTATGGTGCGAGTGCGTATGTGTCGACTGCTTCGACTACCAGGAAGAAGCGGACCGGAACGGGTGGAAGGACGGGCGCTTTGACGAGCGGAAGGCAATGCTGACAAGGGTGCCGGAACATGGGTTTTACCGATACAGGACCAGCCCGCAGATGCTGGGCAAGTGGATCATCGCAGGGAGCATCCGGGTACTGCGTGTCCTTTCCGATGAAGCGGTCGAAAAGATCTGCTCAGCCGCCGGATACCGTGCGCTACCCAGGAGGTCCCCGTTCAATGCCGCAGAATACGGGTTTAAATAATGCCGCATTTCATGACCGTATCTTTGTGCAGTTTATGGCTCCGAAATGAGTGGATATATATGTGTTTCAGAGTGATTAATACACTAACGAAAAACACACCTACCCGGAAAGGAGACCACCATGAAAAAGACAGGCACAAAAACAACCTTCAGAATGAACGGCTGGATTTACACCTACAACGAGAGCATGACGAGCAACTGGGGATGGCCGGAAGGGCTCAAGGGACAGAGGGTCAGGATCCTGAAGAAACAGATGCAGCAGCTCCTCAAAGAGCGTGAGGCCTTCAGGATGACCTACACGGAGATCTGAAAGGAGGCGGGCGATGACCAACTACGCGGACAGGATGGAGCAGGAAGCAAGGCTCATGGGGAACCTTTCAGAGTGGATGGAAAAGCACGGAAGAATGCTCACCGACCGGCAGCGGTCGAACGCCTACACCGGAGTCCGGATCCTGGAGGTCCGGTGGCGCGGACGCGACTGGCGGATCATAGAGGTCGACGGCATGACCTGCAGGATCGAGAAACTGTAAATTACACAGTTTCTGTTGCTGATCTTTGTGAGATATATATCTCCGAAATGAGTGGATAAATATGTGTTTTAGAGCGAATATACACATACCGAAAGGGAAAACAGAGCAAACGGAGGAAACGAAAATGCACACAACCTACACCTTCAGGAAGAACGGAAAAGCCTACAGCGCAAAAGCAGCCAACAGATTCGAGGCACAGGACCAGATCGAGCTCACCTTCGGGATCAGCCTGAGCGGAGCGACCTTCGAAGAGGTCTACAAAAAGAGAGTGGTAAGGACCGGAAAGGTTCGCTGAGAAAAAGAAAACGGAGGACAAAGAGATGACGATCGAAAAAGCAATGAGAACCTACAGACTGCCGAACCCGACAACCCCGGAAGACCTCGAGAACAGATGGAGCAAAACCCTGGCATTCGGGGACAGGATCCTCCTCGCGGGACACTACTACAACGGCAAGGGAAAGCCCTGCTGGTTCGGGGCGGTCTACGAGCACCTGGACGACGACTTTTCGTGCGAAGGGATCATCGGGCTGAGGGAAGCGAGCGAAGTCGAGTTTGAGGACGAAGGCCACGCAATCGCCTGGGCGATAGCACAGAAGTAAGGAACAGAGATACAGGAGACGCAGCCCGGAACGGGCTGTTTCTCGTAGAGGAGACCGGGAGGTCTTTTTTTTTATGCCGTCAGGAAAGGAGGGATACCTGTGGCTACGAGGGGAAGGAAGCCCACGCCGACAGCGATGAAGCTGCTGGAAGGCAATCCGGGCAAAAGGAAACTGAACGATAATGAGCCGAGGCCGGAAAAGAAAGCACCCTCCTGCCCGAAGTGGCTGGAGCCGGAAGGCAAGAAGGAGTGGCGCAGGCTCGCGAAGAAGATGGAGATGATGGGGATTCTCACGGAGGTGGACATGGCGGCCTTTGCAGGATACTGCCAGGCATACGCGAGGTGGAAGGAAGCGGAGGAGTTCATCACACAGCACGGGACGATCGTGAAGACGCCATCCGGGTACTGGCAGCAGGTGCCGCAGGTATCCATCGCGCAGACCTACCTGAAGATCATGAACCGGTTCGCGGAGCAGTTCGGGCTGACGCCGTCCTCCCGGTCCCGCATCATCGCGGACAGCGCGGGAAAGAGCGCGGAGGATGAGATGGACGAACTTCTGGGAGGTGCGTAAGGATGGGAAGACATGATTACAGGCCGTCCCGGTTCATGCTCCCTACATCCCACTTTGACAGGGAAAAAGGGGAGCGCGCCGTGCGGTTCATCGAGATGCTCAGGCACACAAAAGGGAAATGGGCGGGGAAGCGGTTCCGCCTGCTTGACTGGCAGTACGACATCGTGATGGATATATTCGGCATCGTGAAAGAGGACGGGAACCGCCAGTTCCGTACTGCCTACGTCGAGATAGGCAAGAAGAACGGCAAGAGCGAACTGGCCGCGGCGATCGCGCTGTACCTTCTGTATGCCGACGGAGAGGCTTCCCCGGAGGGCTACGGAGCCGCCGCTGACCGGCAGCAGGCGTCGATCGTCATGAACGTGGCGGCTGAGATGGTGAAGATGAACCCTTCGCTCATGAAGAGGTCCAAGATCATGACGGCGGGCAAGAGGATAGTGAATTTCACAAACGCCGGATTCTACCAGGTGCTTTCAGCGGAAGTAGGGACCAAGCACGGTCTGAACGTATCCGGACTTGTCTTCGACGAAGTCCACGCCCAGCCGAACCGCCGGCTCTACGACGTCCTGACGAAGGGATCCGGCGACGCGCGTGAGCAGCCGCTGTATTTTCTGATCACGACAGCCGGCACGGACAGGGAGTCGATCTGTTTTGAACTGCACGCAAAGGCTGTGGACATACTGAACGGACGGAGGACGGACCCGGCATTCTACCCAGTGGTGTACGGCCTTTCTGATGACGATGACTGGACGGACGAGGCGAACTGGTACAAGGCGAACCCTTCGCTCGGGCACACGATACAGATCGACCGCGTGAGGGAGGCATTTGAGGAAGCAAAGCTGAACCCCGCCGAGGAGAACGTGTTCAAGCAACTGAGGCTGAACATGTGGGTGTCCTCGCTGACGAGGTTCATCCCGGAGCAGATATACGACCTCGGGAACATCCCCATCGATATGGAAGCTCTGAAAGGCCGTGAATGTTACGGGGGACTCGACCTTTCAAGTACGGGCGACATCACGGCATTCGTGCTCATGTTCCCGCCAGAGGACGAAACGGAGAAATACGTGATGCTGCCGTTCTTCTGGATACCGGAGGATACGATTCCGCTGAGGGTACGCAGGGCGTCGGTTCCTTATGACGTCTGGCATAAGCAGGGGTACATCATGGCCACGGAAGGTAACGTAATCCATTACGATTTCATCGAGAAGTTCATCGAAAAGCTCGGCGAGCAGTACCACATCCGTGAGATCGCCTTTGACCGCTGGGGGGCAGTGCAGATGGTGCAGAACCTTGAGGGGATGGGATTTACCGTGGTTCCGTTCGGCCAGGGGTTTAAGGACATGTCGCCCCCTACGAAAGAGTTTATGAAGCTCCTTATGGAAGGGAAGATCATCCATGGCGGGAATCCTGTTATGCGGTGGATGAGCGGCAACGTGGTGGTCGACCGCGACGCCGCGGAGAACATCAAGCCCACAAAGGCAAGATCTCCGGAGAAGATCGACGGGATTGTGGCTGCGATCATGGCGCTGGACAGGTGTGTCCGCCACGAGCGGCAGGGAAGCGTCTACGATGAACGTGGACTGCTGGTGTTCTGATGTCCAAAAGCGTATAAAATCATCCTTGCAAAAAGGACTATAGTAATAACGTGGAAAAACGCGGGGGCCATCCGGCATATGCCGGGCGGCCTCTTTTGTATGATGGGAGGAATCGGAGATATGGGGGTCTTAGAATGGCTGGGCATCAGCCCCAGGGATAAGCCGGTAAACAGTACTTCCGGTAGCGTATACAGCTTTTTCATGGGCAGCAGCAGTTCCGGGAAAAGGGTCAATGAGCGCTCGGCCATGCAGATGACGGCCGTTTATTCCTGCGTGAGGATACTGTCGGAAGCGGTGGCGAGTCTTCCGCTCCATGTGTACCGATACACGGAGACCGGAACGGAAAAGGCGGTGGATCACCCGATCTATACGCTCGTCCACGATGCGCCGAACCCGGAGATGACATCGTTTGTGTTCCGGGAGACGCTGATGACCCATCTGCTCTTGTGGGGGAATGCCTACGCGCAGATCATACGGAACGGGAAGGGCGAAGTTATCGCCCTGTATCCGCTGATGCCGGACAGGATGACGGTGGACCGCGATGAATGGGGACAGCTTTATTACGAGTACACCGTGAGCGGAGACGACGCGCCGATCAATAAGGACTCCAGGGTGAGGCTCTTTCAAGGCGATGTCCTCCATATCCCGGGGCTCGGATTTGACGGACTGGTGGGTTATTCGCCTATCGCCATGGCAAAGAACGCCATTGGCCTTGCGATCGCGACGGAGGAGTACGGGAGCAAGTTTTTCGCAAACGGTGCAGCACCCAGCGGCGTCCTGGAGCACCCGGGGACGCTGAAAGACCCGGCGCGGATCAGGGAGAGCTGGCAGCAGACCTTTGGCGGATCACATAACAGCAATAAGATCGCAGTTCTGGAAGAAGGGATGAAGTACACTCCTATCTCCATATCTCCGGAACAGGCACAGTTTTTAGAGACAAGAAAATTTCAGATCAATGAGATAGCCCGTATCTTCCGGGTACCTCCCCATATGGTAGGGGACCTGGAAAAATCGAGCTTTTCCAATATCGAGCAACAGTCATTGGAATTCGTGAAATATACGCTGGATCCCTGGGTAATCCGGTGGGAACAGGCTATGCACAGGGCGCTCCTGCTGGAGGACGAGAAGAAGGAATACTTCTTCAAATTCAATGTGGAGGGACTGCTCCGCGGGGACTACGCAAGCCGGATGAACGGCTACGCGACAGCCAGGCAGAATGGCTGGATGAGTGCCAATGACATCCGTGAGCTTGAGGATCTGGACCGGATCCCGGCAGAACTTGGCGGGGATCTGTATCTCGTGAATGGGAACATGGTGCCGCTCACGGATGCCGGCGCCGCTTATAAAAACAGGAATGATACAGAAAAGGAGGATGATCCTGATGAAGACACAGAAGAGGTTCTGGGAATGGAAGAACCAGGCCGGCGCGGAAGGAGAACAGGAACGGGTCCTTGAGCTTTACGGAACGATCGCGGAAACGTCGTGGTTTGACGATGATGTGACACCGAAGATGTTTCACGACGAGCTCTTTGCGGGCACCGGCCCGGTGACGATATGGCTTAACTCCCCGGGAGGGGACTGCATCGCCGCGAGCCAGATCTACAGCATGCTGATGGACTACAAGGACGATGTCACCGTGAAGATCGACGGGATTGCGGCAAGCGCTGCGTCCGTCATCGCAATGGCGGGAACGAAGGTCCTGATGGCGCCAACCGCCCTGATGATGATCCACAATCCCATGACACTGGCGTATGGCAACCACGAGGATATGGAGAAAGCGATCGCCATGCTTGACGAGGTCAAGGAGAGCATCGTCAACGCCTACGAGATCAAGACCAGCCTGTCCAGGGCGAAGCTGTCCCACCTTATGGACTCGGAAACCTGGATGAACGCGAACAGGGCCGTTGAACTGGGGTTCGCGGATGATCTCTTAAAGGATGAAAAGAGGACGCAGGCAGAGATGCCGGCTTTTTCTTTTTCCGGGAAAGAGACAGAGACACGGCTGATGAACCTTATGATCTCGCGCTGCAGGCCGAAGCCGGAAAAAACGCAGGCAACGCCCGCGCAGGCAGCGGCCATACCCACTGCCGAAGAAACCGAAACCCCGCAGGAACGCGGAACACCGATCGCCGAGCTCGAAAAGAGGCTCGGCCTTATCAGACCCTAAGGAGGAAATGATTATGAGCAAGGTAAATGAACTTCGTACAAAGAGAGCAAAGACATGGGAGCAGGCCAGGGCTTTCCTGGACTCCCACCGCAGCGAGAAAGGGATACTCTCCGCGGAAGACACACAGACCTATGAGAGGATGGAGCAGGAGATCGTGGATCTCGGCCGCGAGATCGAGCGCCAGGAGAGACTGGACTCCATGGGGCGTGAGATGGAAGCGCCTCTGGCGGCTCCCCTCACTACAAAGCCCGAAGGAAAAAAGAAAGATGAGAGGACCGGGACCGCGTCCGATGCTTACAGGGACGCCTTCTGGAACCAGGTCAGGACCAAGAACGGCATCTCCTATGAGATCCGCAACGCCCTGTCCGAAGGCGTTGACAGTGAGGGCGGATATCTTGTCCCCGACGAGTATGAGAGGACTCTCGTACAGGCACTGGAGGAGGACAACGTGATTCGTGCCCATGCCCATGTGTTTACAACTTCCAACGGCATCCACAAGATCCCGGTCGTTGCAACCAAGGGCGTAGCGAACTGGATCGACGAAGGCGCGGCATACGGCGAGAGCGATGACGTCTTCGCGCAGGAGCAGATTGATGCCCACAAGCTCGGAACCATCATCAAGGTGTCCGAAGAGCTCCTGGATGATTCGGCGTTCGAACTGCAGAAATACTTCTCCGCTGAGTTTACCCGCCGCATCGGCGCGAAGGAAGAGGAAGGTTTCATTATCGGCGATGGAAACAAGAAACCCACAGGCCTTCTGCATGCGACGGCAGGCGCGGAGGTCGGTGTAACGGCGGCAGCCGCTGCGGCGGTAACAGCCGATGAACTGATCGATCTTTACTACAGCTTGAAGTCCCCTTACCGTAAGAACGCGATCTGGGTACTCAATGACGGCACGGTGAGAGCGATCCGCAAGCTGAAGGACCAGACGGGCCAGTATCTGTGGCAGCCCGGCCTCCGCAGCGGTGAACCGGATATGATCCTGGGCAAGCCGCTGTATACTTCCGCCTTCATGCCCGTCATCGCCGCGGGCGCGAAGACCATCATGTTCGGCGACCTTTCCTACTACTGGATCGGTGACAGGAAGGGCATCACGTTCAGGCGCCTGAACGAGAGATACGCTGACTACGGACAGATCGGATTCCTCGCCAGCAAGCGCGTTGACGGCAAGCTGATCCTTCCGGAAGCGGTTAAGGTGCTGCAGCAGAAGGCATCTTCCTAAGAGGTAATGTAAACGGCGGAGCGGTGCCTGTAACGGGCACCGCTTCTTTTTGGATTGGTGGCTGAGATGATCGTAACGCTGGATGAAATGAAGAACTATCTGAGGGTGGACCACGCTGACGACGACGCGCTGATCGGAAGCCTTATCTCTTCCTCAGAGCGTATGTGTATGGATGTGGCACGCATAAAGGACGTTGAACGGTTTGAGCAGCAGGAGAACGCGAGGATCGCCGTGATGTATGCTGCCGCTTATCAGTATGAGCACAGGGAGGAAGCGGACCACAATGAACTGCTTCTGACCCTTCGTGCCCTTCTGTTCGGGATCCGGGAAGGAGCGTATTTCTGATGGATATCGCGGCGATGAATGAGAGGGTGATGATACAGGCAAATACTGTCGTGACTGACAGGTACGGAAACCACAGGAACAGTTGGGAGGATTACTTCTCCTGTTACGCCACCATCAGCGGCGAGAACGGGAAGGAACAGGCCATCGTTGGGGAAACGCTGGAATCTACTGACATGAACGTTACTGTCAGATACTGCACGCAGACCGCGGCGGTAAGATCAACTACACACCGCATTCTTTTCCGGGGCGAGATTTACGACATCGCTGCTGTTGACCACATGAATTACAGGAAGCGCGGGATCAGGTTCCGCTGCCGGAAAGCGAGGCGGTGAAATGGGAAAGACAGTATCTATCGACGGTCTTGCGGACGCAGTCATGGAGGAGCTCACCGAGTACAACAAACTCGCTGCGGATACCATGAAAAAAGCGGTCACAAAGGCAGGCCAGACAGTCCGGAAAGAAATCAAAGCTGGTGCACCGGTTAAAACCGGCCGGTACGCCAAGAGCTGGACGGCGAAGAGGACAAAAGAATCGTCCACACGCCTGGAAGTGACCGTCTATTCCCCTTCCCGTTATATGCTGGCCCATCTCCTGGAACATGGCCACGCCAAGAGAGGCGGCGGCAGGACCAGGGCCATCCCGCACATCGCACCGGCGGAAGAAGCCGGGGAGAAGCAGCTGGAGGCGGATATCATAAGGGAGCTGTCGAATGGATAAACTATTAGAGATCATCGGGGAGACCGGCATTCCCTCTGCTTATGACCATTTCGCGGAAGGGGAAGCTGTCGATCCTCCCTTCATTACTTACCTGCTGCCGGGGACCGACAATTTCGCGGCAGACGGGAAAGCCTATTTCAAGATAAATGAAGTGCATATCGAGCTTTACACCGACGCAAAGGACCCGGAGGTGGAAGGCTGCGTTGAGGCCGTGCTGGATGAGCATGGCATTTTTTACGATAAGACAGAGGTGTGGATCGACACCGAGAAGCTGTATGAGGTCCTGTATTCATTCCAAATGGAGGGTTAGGACATGGCTAATAAAATTAAATACAACCTGAAAAACGTTCATGTCGCAAAGCTCACAGAAACGGAAGTCAACGGCGTGCGTTCTTACAACTATGCGGCGCCCAGGGCGATCCCCGGAGCGGTCAGTCTTTCACTGGATGCTGAAGGTGAGTCCACGCCGTTCTATGCTGACGGTATCGTATACTTCCGCTCTGTGACAAACAACGGTTATTCCGGTGACCTGGAGATGGCACTTCTCCCTGACTGGTTCAGGACAGAGATCCTGCAGGAAGCCCTGGACAAGAAAGGCGTCCTGGTCGAGAAGGTCACGACTAAGGAGAGCGTGAAGTTCGCGCTGCTTTTCGAGTTCGACGGAGACATTAACTGCATCCGCCACGTAATGTACAACTGTTCATCTTCTCGTCCGTCTATCGAGTCGGAGACGAAGGAAGACACGATTGAGCCTGGAACGGAGAAATTGACGATCGCAGCGGATCCCAGGGCGGACGGACTGGTGAAGTCCAAGACCGGCGAGACTACGGATGCTTCGACATACGCGAACTGGTACCAGTCCGTATATGTTCCTGATATCGAGGAGGAAGAGTGATGATAGAGCGCACGATCAACATTTCTGGGAAAGATGTTATGTTCCGGTCCTCGGCCACAGTACCAAGACTTTACCGGGCAAAGTTTAAGAGGGATATCTTCAGGGACCTCACCAAGCTGGAGAAGTCCTACAGTAAGAGGAAAAAAGGAGAGGAGGAACTGCAGATCGATGACCTTGAGATCTTCGAGAACGTTGCTTATATAATGGCTTACCATGCAGATCCTTCCATCCCAGAGACCATCGACGAGTGGCTCGACCAGTTCGAGATGTTCTCAATCTATCAGGTGCTCCCGCAGATCCTGGAGCTGTGGGGAGACAACCTGATAACGGACGTGCAGGCAAAAAAAGGACTGGCAGAAGTGAGCGGGAAATGACCACGCCGCTGTTCCTTCTGCGATGCTGTGAGGTCGGGATCTCAATCCGGGATCTCGACCTTGTTACGATCGGGCTCGTGCTCGATATCTGGACTGAGAAGTCCAATGACGGCGTGAAGTATAGGAGACTTGCTGAGCAGGCGGATTTTGATAAATTCTGACGGACAGATGCCCAAGAGTGCAAATGGTATATCAGCATAGAGTTGAAGTTGCTCTGATGTTTCAAAATGCTATGACTATGATTATTTCCTTTCTCCAGCATTGAAGATTAGTAGTAGAATGATAGTAATTCATAATTCTGCTGATACTAAAGATTGTAGGAGGAATACATGCATAAAAGATTACTAGCTACGATTATTTGCATATTTGTGGTTTTTTCGTCAGCCTGCGGAGGTGCGGGAGCATCAACCAAAGAGACTCCGCAGGATAATGCTGCTCAAGCAGAAAATACTTCGGGGTCATCCGGAAGCGCTAATGAAAAAGCCAGTACTGAAGAAACAGTGGATGAGATGATCTCAAAAACAGATGACAATATCGCGGTATATATTGCCAATCTAGGGGTTGAGCCTGAGAAAGCCCTTAGTGAAGCTTCTAAAGAATTTGTTGATGGGATGAGTAGCGTTTATTTGATGGGGAAGACAGGAACAGTATCTCATGGGCTGACAGAAGCAGCAACTAAGATTGATATTATGAACTGGGATTCAAATGATACAGATCTTACACATGATGATTTTTTAACCTTTGTGAAATTATTGAACAAGTATTTCAAGTCTGAAGCTGAATTAAGGTCATTTGAGAATGTATCTGAAGAAACTTATCTTTGGTATAATCGTCCAAACCTGTGCTACGTTCTATCGAGTTTTAAAGATGGTATGATAACTGTTAGTTGGAGATATGATCCGAATATATTTGGTGGATCTAATTCTGAGGATTCCAAATTGTCGTCATCTGATTCGCAGCCAGAGAACGAATCAAAAACTCAAAACGATAACACAGATCTTCCAACGTCTGAAACCAAAAAAACGAAGACACAATTCACAAATGGTTATGGAACGCCAACAACGAAATGCGCGCATCCAGGGTGTAATGAGTATATCGCGCCTTCGGGAAACACAAATTGCTGCGTAAAGCATTCAAATAGGTGTCTAGACTGCGGACGATATTGCGATGAAGATGCAATGTACTGTATCGACTGTCTTGAAAAGGCTATTAGTGAATTAGAATAATAAACTATCACATCAATTTTTAACTAATTTAGGAAACCAAAATTACTGTATTACTTTCAAACTTTTGCATCAGTCAGAAATGGCTGGTGCTTTTATTTTGCCATGAAAGGAGGTGATGAGGTATGGCAAACAGGATAAAGGGGATCACCGTCGAGATCGGTGGAGACACAACAGGTCTTGATAAAGCTTTGAAGGGCGTCAATTCGACGATCAAAACGACACAGTCTTCTCTGAAGGACGTGAACAAGCTCCTGAAGCTGGATCCCACTAATACCAACCTCGTCACCCAGAAACAGAAACTCCTGAAGGACGCAGTCAACGCGACAAAGGAAAAGCTGGAGGCGCTCAAGACCGCTCAGGAGCAGGCAAGGCAGCAGCTGGAAGAAGGTACCCTCGGCCAGGACAAGTATGATGCCCTGCAGAGGGAGATCATCGAGACAGAGGAAGAGCTGCGGCGCCTGCAGCAGGAAGCGGAAACGACAAGCACTGTTCTGTCCAAGATCGATGAAGCCGGAAAGAAGCTAGAGAAGGTCGGAGATACGATAGCAGGTGCTGGGCGCGCGGTGATGCCTGTCTCCGGGGCGGTGGCGGGACTTGGCGCTGCGGCTGTGAAGACCTCGGCGGATTTCGATTCCGCCATGAGCCAGGTGGCTGCTGTATCCGGAGCAACCGGATCTGACTTTGACGCACTCCGGGATAAGGCCCGCGAGATGGGATCTAAGACAAAGTTCTCCGCTTCGGAGGCTGCGCAGGCCATGAA
>ODAI013303730.1_pt1 | contig 35206 bp, 30 predicted proteins | sample 1539321 | NCBI WGS metagenome assembly ODAI01 (sample SAMN02144231, study PRJEB22623) | gut metagenome | biome: sheep rumen | host: Ovis aries | place: New Zealand
CAAGGCGGGAAGGGTAAGCATGAATAAAAGCACATAGCCCGTCATCAGCGAATAGGTCCCGAAATACCTGTCAAGGCTCGACAGGCTCTCCGCCTCCCACGGGTCAAAAATGAAAATATAGGTGTAGCTTAAGATAAGGATATATCCTAAGAGTCCCAGTCCGCAGACAAATATGCCCGTCATGATTCGTCTGGTAAGAACCTTCTTCATGTAAAACCATACCGCAGTAAGCAGCGCGATCACTGTGATCCCCGCAAGGCTCAGACCGAAGCGGCTTAGATTTGTCGGCATTGAAAAAATGCTTTTCAGTATCCCCGAAAGTGTCTGCCCTCCGTATTCCGGTATGGCAAGGCTTCCTTCTTTGATATTTGAAAACAACCGGTTGCTCAGGTAGGTAGTGTTTCCGTTCCTTTCACAGAATATCCTCCAGCTTAAAAATGCGCCCGCATTCAGTATGACACAGCTTCCGAAAAGCGCAAGCTCCCTCCGGTCGCGCGCCTTTTCCGATACCAGAAGGTCACAGAGCCACAGCGCAAGGCAGACACCGGTAAAATAAAACGCGATGGACTTTATGAGCGTAAGGCACAATAAGGAAACGATGATCTCATAATACCCGAAGAGATCGTCCTTTCTCCTGACCGTTATCTTTAAGGCCGCATAGGCAAAGAGCAGCCCCATGACCGTATCCATGGAAAGGCTTTCCAGGATCTCGAACAGAAAGAGGAACGGAAGGATCAGGGCCGAGAGCCCCGTAATGACCCGCCTGATACCCCCGGTATCATTCATTCTCTTAAACAGCGGAAGAATGAGTACATATATCAGTACTATCTTGTACTGAAACATCATAGGCTCGGAAAAGGTGCTTCCCTGAAACCCCCAGTAGAAAAAAAGCTGGAGCAGGGGCAGATAGCTTTTGTAATGAGTGGCAAGCTCCGAGCCCACAGGCATAGTGCCATAGTAGTAGCAATCCTTCGGAAAGGTGGCATTATAGTGAAAATCATCCCACACATTCACAAAGTGAGTGCTGAAGCATATACACATCACAACACAGACTGTCAGAAAAAAAACAAACCCGGGATGCCCTGCCGCCTTAAGGCAGGCCCTCCCGAAAAACCCCCTGATCTCCGCCGCGCTGTGTCTGCCGGACTGCATAAAGGGCCTTACCCTGATAATAAGTACGACTGAAAAAGCAACGGCTATCAGCAAAAAAAAGAACAGAGAAGCCGTAAAGGCATGATGTGATTTCTTCAGAATGCCAAGAGCATAAAGGCCCAGCATAAATGACATTATATAAGGCGGGAATACCTCCTCCGGATCCTTTGAAAGGATATAGGACAGCATTAATCCTGTTATCAGCAGTAATAGTAAGCCGTTCATGATAATTATGCTTTGTCGGCAGGCTCCGCTCAGTTTGCCCGGCGGGCCGCTTCCTTCTCCTTATAGCCCTTAAGCGCCTTCGCAAGCTGATCCGGGCAGGAGGTCCCGCGTCCGGCGCAGTCTATCCCCTCAAGCCTGGAAATTGCGTCATTTATGTCCATGCCCTCCACAAGCCTTGCAACGCCCTGGGTGTTTCCGCTGCAGCCGCCCGCAAACCTGACGTTTTTTATGATATTTCCCTCTACCTCAAAATCAATGGCCCTTGAACAGGTCCCTTTCGTTATATACCTTTCCATGATCCTCCTCAATTATACCTTCCTTACCCGAAGCACCTTTTTACGATCTCTATGACCCCATCCTGCTCTTCCTCAGTCATCTTTATGTCGGAGGGCAGACACAGCCCTCTTTCAAAGATATCGGAGGAAACATCCCGGGCCTTCCCCATGTCGATATAGGCGTTGCTCCTTCCTCTTCCGTTTCCGTCCGCCATGATAAAGCTGTTCATCCTGTATATGGGCTGGGCATGCATGGGCTTCCATATGGGACGTCCCTCGGCATTGAACTCAGCCATAGCCTCCAGTATCTCCGTCGGGCAGGTTTTCCCCGGTTCGCTTATGTAAAGAGCACTCCTTTCTCCCCTTACCGTACTGCACATGGCCTCCTTATCAATAAGCAGACAGCTGAGCCAGAAGTTAGGCTCCGAGACCTCTGCGTCATAAGGGTTCATGGAAACGGGAAGTTCCTTAAAGCCCTCCCTGTAGCGCTCATATATCTCCTTTTTCCTTGCGATATGCTCCTTAAGATGTGGGAGCTGGCCCCTGATTATTCCCGCGACGACGTTTGATATCCTGTAATTATAGCCAATCTCCTCATGCTCATACCAGGGAGCGGCCTCCCTTGACTGTGTGGACCACTTCCTGACCCTTTCGGCATCCTCTTTGGAATCGGTAAGGAACATTCCTCCTCCCGAGCCTGTGATTATCTTGTTCCCGTTAAAGGATACGGCATTGTAATCACCGAAGCTCCCGGTCTGCCTTCCCTTGTAAAGAGCCCCCATGGATTCGGCGGCATCCTCTATGAAGAGGGCCCCGTGCCTCCTGCAGATCTCCTTAAGCTCGTCAAGCCTTCCCGGAGTTCCGTACAGATGCGCCATTATAACGAGCCTTACCTCCGGATACAGTGAAAAAGCCGCCTCCAAAGCCTGCGGGTCCATGTTCCAGGTATCCCTCTCCGTGTCTATGAACACGGCCTCTCCGTCCTCGTATGCAACGGGATTTACGCTGGCATCAAAGGTAATATCCGAGCAGAACACCCTTTTCCCCTTAAGCGTTCCCTCATTGGGCTTCGGCATCCCGTAAAGCCTTTCTCCGGCAAGCTTTGTCGCCATATGAAGGGCCGCGGTCCCGTTGGTGAGACCGACCGCGTATTTACAGCCGATAAGCTTAGCCGTCATTTCCTCGATCTCATCTATGTTATGACCTGCCGTTGTTACCCAGTTCGTTCTGAAGGCATCCTCTATAAACTCCCTCTCCTCCCCGTGCATGGTGGGTGTGGCGAGGAAGACCTTTTTCTCAAAGCGCTTTATCCCGGAAAAATCCTTTGTACTGTGCATGGTATGCTTCTCCTTTTGCAGTAGACAGCTCCGCATTCATTAATGAAAGCAGCTGTCCTATAATTGTACGCTTACCCTGCGGGCCCTGTCAAGCATACTGAACCCGTATCGGGGGTTATGAGGGTATTAAGCGATTGCCCTGACCTGTATCAGGAAGGCTCTCAGGGTCCTTATAAGCAGCTCTTTCTCAACCGGCAATGAAAGATGCCCGTTTACCCCAGCCTCAAATGCCTTTTCCCTGTCGTCCTCCAGGATATCCGCGGTAAGGAGCACCACGGGAATGGTTGAAAGCCCGGCATCGGACATTCCCCTTATCCTCTGCGCAAGCTCATAGCCGTCAAAATCCCCCAGGGCGGTATCAGTAAAAATGATATCGTATGGAGCCGCAGAGGAGGCGATCACCATTTCGATCGCTTTTTCACCGTTTTCGGCTCTGAAGACTGTCGCTCCGAGGCTTCCTATAAGCTTCTCCGTTTCAGATATCCCCCTCTCGTCAGCCCCTGCCAGAAGGACCGACACACCCTCAAAGGAAGACTCTGTCTCCCTGCGCTTTTTAATCTGAGCCTCCGCCCTTGGATCGGTCTCCTCGTTCTGAAGCCTCAGGGTAAGCGTCATCACAAATTCCGCACCCCGTTTTGAGGCTTCGGCGGACAGGTCGCCGCCCATGGCAGCCGTAAGTCCCTTAGCCACCGAAAGTCCCAGCCCCGCGCCGGCCCTTGTTCTGCGGACCTTTTCCGTGTCAGGCTGCTTTCCCTTCACAAAGGCCTCAAACATTTTTCCGGCTATCTCCGGCTCTATTCCGGGGCCGCTGTCCTTAACCCTGAATTCATAAAGGCCGTAGCCCCTTCTTGTGCTTTCAAGCTGGTTCAGGGTCATCCTTACCTCTCCGCGCTCAGGCGTAAAGCGTATCGCATTATCGGCAAGATTGATGAGAACCTGGATAAGCCTCAGCCTGTCGCAGAGGACCCTGCTGTCCTTCATCTCTCCGCTCCTTATCAGAAGCCTTATATTCTTCCTCTCGGCCTCATCGGATACCACGGCATCGACCGAATCCAGTATGGAATACAGATCCTCGGGCTTATTGTCTATCCTCACGCTTCCGCTCTCTATCCTTGCCGCCTCCAATATATTGCTGAGAAGGGCCTTAAGGCTGCGGCATCCGCGCACCGCCCTCTCAAGATAGTCGGCAGACACGTCCGGATCCTCGAAATTGCTGACAGCAAGCTCCGCATTCTCCGTTATGGAATTTACAGGCCCTGCGAGCTCTTCCGAAAGACGGCTTAAAAACCTTGTCTTTGCCGCATTTGAGGAGATCGCCTGCTTCTTTTCCTTAAGCATAAGGGCCCTTTCCGATTCGACCGTGAGATTTTCACGATCCACCGCCTGAAGGTTATGATAAAGCCTCTCCGTCAGCCTTTCATTGTACCCGGCCCTTTTCCGTTCATCGAAATGGAGGTACCCCGTAAAGGCCGCAAAGCCGGCCGCAAAAAGCACAAGCACCGCTATCCAGGGGAAGGCTGCAAAAACGCCGGTAAGGCCCATGCTCTCATAACGATACCTTATCCATTTCCTTCCAAGCTCTTCAAGCCTGCCCTCCTTGTAAAGGGTCTTAAGGGCTATGTTCAGCCGGTTCCTGAGGTCAACGTTTTTTGTGCCAAGTGCCGCGTACAGCCATTTGCGGGAGATCTCACACCCCGGATACACGCCCTTTATACCATATTCGTCAAGAACGTACATCCCCGTTTCCACGGGACAGATACCGTAATCAAACCTTCCCTGGGCTATCCCCTCAAGGATTTCCTTACAGGAGCCGACCACCGAAAGCTCCTGCTCAAGCGACAGCCCGGGAAAGCCCCGCATAGCTGCCACGCTGCTGTTATAGAGATCTCCTTCGTCTGCGCCCTTACTCCTTCCGTATATCACATAGGTAAGGCTCCCGGTGGGAACGGTAAGGATGATGCCCTTTTCCTCCTCCGTACCATCGGCCTCATATCCAAGCAGCACATCCACCTGCCCCCCGTTCAGGGCATGAAGCGCCGTTTCGGGATCGGAAAGCTCAAGAGAAGCATTCTGCGAAAGCTTGTCCGAAAGCTCGTTTAAGAGCTCCGCATCATAGCCCTGAAGGCTGCCGTCTCTTCCCGTATAGGAAAAGGGCCTGCGGTCGTTTGCGGCTGCCGCCGTAAAGCCCCGGTCATAGGTGCCGTTTCCCGTTTGCTCCGATACCCCGGGATTGCCTGTATACACGCTGTTTACAAACAAAAAAAGAAGCACAAGCCCCACAGAGGCAGCAAGTATGACTGCCGCCCCCGAAAGGACTGTATGCTTTCTTCTTTCAAATATGCTTTTTCTGCCCCTGACCATTATTACAGATCTTCCATTACAAACTCATCAGTGACGACTTCTTCGCTCTCCTCCGCTTCCGGCTCGGGAGCCTGTACGAATTCGGACAGATACGCCTCGGGAGGAAGGCCCGCCATCATGGCCGGGATATTTAAGATGATGCCGTCCATGGAATAGGGAAGGCTTAAGGAAACCGCGTGTGCGGTAGGCTCATCGCCCTTCTCCTTCGTCATCTCAACCACCATGGAAAAGCTCTGCCCCATGGTATCGGCCATTCCGCGCTCATCCTCATAAAGCTTTGCCGCCTTCTCGCCGTTTACCTTCACCTCTATCTTGTATACAGCAGGATAGGTCTCTCCGGAAAAATCCACAGCCTTATTGTCAAAGTATACCGTATGTCCTCTTCCGGTAATAAAGCAGATAACTGCTATCACAAGCAATAAGAGAACCAGGCACATCCTTATGATTATAGTTTTCTTCCCTGAACTCATGCTGCTTCCTCCCCGGTACCCTGTTCGAGCTTAAGCTGCTCTCCGACCCTGCTCCTTGCCCTTCTCTTCTTGGTCTCGTACATGACAAGAGCAATGGTGATAACGGCGTAGGAAACAAATACACGGAAATACTCGCCTATCATGGAATCGCCCGTTATCCTGGCCCCTGCGGCCGGCGCCACTATGAACATCATGTGAAAGAGCGTAACTCCAAGAAAGACGTTTCCTATGGAAGCCCTGTCAACGCTCGCCCCTCCGACAAGGAGAGCCGCGATACAGAACATCCCAATCTGGGAATGTGAGCTGTAGGTCGCTATATTGCCCATGTTCTGAAGATAGATGACCATACCGATATCCGCAAGGATCGTTGAGATCACTATTGATATGATACGGGTCCTTTCAACATTTATGCCCGAATCCTTTGCCACCTCCATATCCTGTCCTACCGCTCTCATATCCTGTCCCAGCTTGGTCTTCCTGAACCAGATGATGAAAAAGCAGAGGATGGCAATGATAATGAAGGTCATCACCGGGATATCGGCTCCGAAAAGCTTTAAGGGGATGAGCTTGTCAAGCTTCTGTCTCATTCTTAAAAGGCTTACCGTGTTCCTTATCCCGTAGCCTCTGGGGAGCTTTATGTTGGAATGCTTTATCGGGATTATCGAGCCCATCATGTAAAGCACCACCAGCTGGTAAATACCGTTTATAAAGAAGCTCATTATATAGCTGGTTATCATCTCCCTGCCCCTGGCCATGTTAAGTATCCTTCCGCAGAAAAGACCAAGGCCGACGGCGATGGGGAGCGAAATGATCACCGCAAGGATCATCGCGGGGATCCCTACGATCTGCCAGTCACACACAAGGATCAGCCCTATCCCCCCCGCCATGGCACCGAGTGTCATGCCGAAGTTGAGCCCCATTCCGGCCATAACGGGGATGAGAAGGCTTAAGATAAGGAAGGTGTTCCTGCCTATCCTTGTTATTATCTCGTTGAACAGATAGCTCGGGGAAAAGCCTGCCAGCGGAATGCACACGGCACAGATGATGATGAACATTATCGGTACGGAGTTATTCCTGATAAGCTCAGCTGCGTTTACGGCGGTTTTCTGTTTATTCACACTCATTTTCCTCCCTCCGTCTTTCTGGTAAGAGCATACAGGATCATTCCCTGAGAAGCTATTATCCTTACTACCTCACTCATATCCATATGCACCATATTGTTCATGACCGTAGGTGTCATGGTGACTATTCCCTGAAACAGGAAGGTCCCTATTATGACATTTGCTATCGAAGCCTTGTTCACGCTGGCGCCGCCGATCAGTATGGCGGAAACGGCAGGCAGAGCCATATAGAAGGGAGCCATATACAGCTGGATGAAGCCGAATCCCTGCTCGTATACGAGGATCCCTATCGCGGCAAGCCAGGTTGACATAACTACGGAAAGCAGTCTCATCTTATCTACATTTATCCCCGATGCCTTTGCGAAAACGGGGTTGGAGCCTACCGCGGTCATGGCCGTTCCGGTCTTTGTATGAAGGAAGGCCCACATCCCGAAGGCAAACAGGGCAAAAAACAGCAGCGCCCCCGTAGGAATCTCAAAATTTCCGAGCCTGATATGAAGGATCCGGGCAAGAGCCTGATTATAATAGCCCTCCAGAGAGATCGTTGTCCTTAAGCCCTTTCCGGCAAGCCCCCAGACCATGTTCGGCGAATCATAGGGAAGTAAGAGCCACATCATGCACATGAAGGAAACGGATGAGAAGCCTACATAGGTGGCTATCATCATCTCCCCTCCCTTGATCCTGTTAAGAAGCCAGCCATACACCGACCCGAGCACAAGAGCAAAGGGTGTTGCGATAAGCATCGCCATCACAAAGGAAAAACCGCCCGTAAAGCCAAGCTCTATCGAAAGCGTAGCCCCTAAAAGTCCTGAGATGATCCCCAGGGGAAGCCCGAAATTAAGGCCACAGCCCGAATGCACCATCGGGACCATTGCAAGCACCATTATGGCGTTCCAGCTGAACCTGTTTATGGTATTCGTCAGCTGGGTAGGAAGATCCGCCCCTACTATGGGCGCAAGTATGTAAAGTAGGAGAAGGAAGCCGGCTATTATGAGCCTCGGGAGCCCGAAGCTTTTGACAAGACCGTCTATCCTTTCCTTAATGCTCTTGTTTTCTGTCACATTCTCGTTCATTGTCACCACCTACCTCACCAGACTTACCATCAGCGTTCCGAAGACCTCCGAAGATGCGTCGGCAGAAATGATCTCAGCTACCTTTCCTCCCGATACTATTGCGATACGGTCACAGGTCGCCCTCAGCTCCTCAAGCTCCGAGGAGATCATCACCACAGTAGTGCCGCTTTCCCTGTTAAAGCGCTTGAGCGCCTCCAGAACAAGAGCCTTCGCTCCCACGTCTATGCCTCTTGTGGGCTCCGACACGAACAAAAGCCTTGGTTCAAGGGCAAAGGCCTTCGCAAGACATACCTTCTGCTGGTTTCCGCCCGAAAGCTCCTTTGCCTTCTGTCTGGTGCCCGTACACCTTATGGCAAGCTCCTTTATGTACTTCTGCGTTACCTCCTCGATCGCCTTTTCATCTCTCCATTTGATAAGACCTCCGAGATACGGCTTTAAGAACCTGTCCTTTATCTGCATCGCCGGAAAGGCGATGTTCCAGCCAAGGGATTCGTCCAGCAAAAGCCCCACTCCTCTTCTGTCCTCGGACACAAAGGCCAAAGATGCGTCAAGGCACTTTCTCGGAGCATTCAGGGGAATCTCCTGTCCGTCGAAGATAACGGTCCCGCCGGCCTCATAGAGACCCATGATCCCGTTGGGGATACCTAGCTTCCCCTGTCCCGCAAGGCCTCCGATGCCAAGGATCTCTCCCTCCTTCACATCAAAGCTTACATCCCTTACGGTCTCTCCAGGCATATCTACCCACAGTCTTTTGACCGAAAGGATAGTCTTTCCTTCCCCGGGATCGAGCTCCTTAACACTTCGTCCTTCAACCTTGTCCACGTTTCTTCCGACCATGGCCCGTGTTATGTCAGCCTCACTCGTTTCCGCGGCCTTAACGTCCTCTATGAGATACCCGTCACGCATGACCACGACCCTGTCGCAGACATTCAGTATCTCCTGGAGCCTGTGGGTGATGAAAATAACGGCTATCCCCCGCTCCGCCATGCCCCGGATGGAGTTAAGAAGGATCTCGGCCTCCTTTTCCGTAAGCACCGCGGTAGGCTCGTCAAGGATGAGCAGCTTCATGTTTTCCTTGCTCAGCTCCCTTGCGATCTCCGTAAACTGCTTATGTCCCACCGGCATGTCCTTTATGAGCATATCGGCATCGATATGTATCCCCAGCCTTCCGATGGCCTCCTCAGCCCTGACATGCATCTCGCTCCTGTCAAGGGTGCAGAGCCTTTCTCCGAAAACCTCCGCGATGACATTTTTCCTCTTGGGCTCTCTGTTAAGGAAGATGTTTTCTGTCGAGGAAAAGCCCGGAATAAGGGAAAACTCCTGGTGGACCATTCCGATCCCCGCGTTTATGGCGTCAAAGGGCGTTTCAAAGGCAACCTTTTCACCATCCAGAATTATGTCTCCCCCATAGCCTCCGGTCTCCCTGATCACATCGGCTCCGAAGACTATCTTCATGAGCGTGGATTTCCCGGCGCCGTTTTCGCCCGCAAGTCCTATCACCTCTCCCTCGTTCACCGTGAGGTTTATATCCATAAGAACCTGATTGCCGAAGAAATCCTTTTTTATGTTTTTAAGCTCCAGCAGGGGAGCCTTGCCCTTCTCCATAGAATCGTCCTCTCTGATAACGCGTTTTGCTCCTGTTATCCACACAACAGGGAAAGGAGCAAGTAACAGCCCCTTTCCCTGTTATACATCCATCTTTATACTCAGGCGATATCCCTCATTACTTGATGGTAAAGTACTTCTCGGGAACCTCGATATCCGTTGAACCCATGAACTTGCCGGGATCACCCATGATGTAGGTATCCTGATATACTAAGAATACGTTATCAGATTTAACTCCGGTCTCTACGTTTGTGTAGTTGGAGCCGTTCCATGCAGCCTTGGGTGAAAATACCTCATAGGCCTTTGCGATGTCGTCGATGTCGTCAAGCTCGCTTACGCCGTCAATAACGTTCATCGCGTGCTGAGCAAGCCCGGCGGATACGGTGTAGCCATAGGAATAAGCCCATGTGCCGAAGCGACCCGCGCCGCCCTTTTCATTTACAGCCTCCTCGACCTTTGCAAGGATCTTCTCAAAGTCGCCGGCCTCAGCCGTAAGATCGATGCCAAGCGCTCCGGGATAGCCCATAAGAGGTGAAGGAAGGTCTGCCTCTATGAAATACCCGCCGTACTCTAAAAGCTGCTTGAGCAGAGGCTCGGTATGAGCATCGTTAGTACAGAAGTATGCGGAATTTGTGCCGTATTTCTCTACCCACTCGGGAACGTGCTCAAGGATGTAGGCCTGGGCTCCGGCAACACCGACGTCGGTAGTCGGATCGGGAGCGGTCTCCTGAACAAGGGTCATTCCGAACTCGTCACAGGCTGCCTGCATGATGGCAAGACGACGGCTCATCGTCTCATAGGCAAGGTGACGGGGGAAGGAAATATGAACGAAGGTATCGCATCCGAGCTCATGAGCTGTACGGATGATAAGATAGCCTCTTGCTACGAAATCGTTGTTGCAGACAAGATCCGCCGCGCTTCCGATCTCGGGAAGATCCTCATGGGACTCTCCCGCTATGCAGATAATGTCGGGGCGTCTTTCCTTGATCTGACGGAAAGCCTCTGTGGTTCCGGGAATTGCCTGGTTAACGATTATGGCCTTCATGTCCGGGTCATCCGAAAGGTTTACTATCGTCTGGATGGTAGTCTCAAGCTCCTCGGTAAAATTATCGGGATAGATGGCAAGCTTTACCCTGTCCTCACCGTACATTTCCTGAAAAGCCTCGGCTCCTCTTCTGTCATCCTCTGACTGGGACACGGAACCGGTCACGATACCGATATGATAATCGCCGCCTTCCGCAGTCTCCTCCGATGCCTCAGCCGAAGCTGTCTCCTCCGATGCCTCAGCATCCTCCGCCTGCGAAGCCTCCGCACTCTCCTGGGGAGCGACCGTCTCTATCTGAGCGGTGCCTGCGGGAGCAGCGCATCCTGCAAGGGATGCAGTCATTGCCAGGCCAACTATTAGTGCTGCAATTTTTCTTTTCATTTTCAGCCTCCCTGAATAAACATTTTATGCTATGATGCAGCCGGCAAAAAGCCATGTGGTCATAGACCCTGCATCATGATATCCGGAGCAATATCTGTTCTCCGAAAAAACTCGTAAAACATTTTACCAGAAAGTGCTATGGGCGTCAAGGTAATGTATTCTTTTTTCAGCTGTCCGCCCGTTCCAAAAGGGCGATGCATTCCACTGCCGCGCTTGCCGGAAACTGGTCTACAGCGCACATCCTTACCGGAAGGTAGGAATGAGCCGCAAATATCTCAAGATCCCTCGCAAGGCTGGTGGGCTTGCAGGATATGTACAATATGTTCCTTACCCCGTAATCCATGATCCTGTATATGGCCTTCGGATGTATCCCGTCACGGGGAGGGTCCAGGATTATAAGCTCAGGCTTTTCCGCTATGCCGTCAAGCACCTTCAGCACATCTCCGGCCACAAACTCACAGTTATGTAAACCATTCAGAGCCGCGTTCTCCCCGGCGGCCCTGACCGCCTCCTCAATAAGCTCTACCCCGATCACCTTCCCCGCCGCCCGGGATACAAGCTGAGTTATCGTCCCGGTCCCGCAGTAAAGATCATAGATCACGGAAGCCTCAGGGAAAGAGCAGGAGCTTATATACTCAAGCGCCGCAGAGTATACCACCTCCGCCGACAGAGTGTTTGTCTGAAAAAAGGAAAAGGGAGTTATCTTAAACCTCAGTCCCGAAAGCTCCTCAAAAAAATGATCCCGCCCGTAAAGGAGCCGTGTTTTCTCACTCTTTACGGCATCTGCCACCGAATCGTTGGTTATGTGCAGTATCCCCACGAGCCTTCCCTTAAGCTTAAGGGAGAGCAGCAGCCTGCACCACCCTTCCAGAGGTCTGTCACCGGGCTCCTGCGAGGTGGTCACAAGGCCCGCAAGTATCTCTCCGGTCCTTGCGCCCTTTCTGATCAGGAGATGTCTCAGGTAACCGGTATGCGACTGCCTGTGAAAGTAACCGATGCCCTCCTTCCTGAAGAACGAAAGAGTCTCCTTAAGGATGCTTCTGAAATCCTCATCCACTATCCTGCAGCCGTCCACGGTCACCACATCATAATAGCTTCCTTTTTTATGTAAACCAAGCTCAAGCTCTCCCCCCTTGCTCATATCCCCGAAGGAGAACTCCATTTTGTTCCTGTACTCAAGCGGAGCCGGGCTGGGCCTTATCCCCTCCCATATCTCATCAAACCATTTTCCCTTTTCCGCACCGGGTACCGCAGATACGTCCTCCCCTGCTCCTTCGGCTCTACAGCCGGACGAAAGCCTCACCTCATGCATAAGGCTCCTTATCTGCTCCTCCTTAAGCTTAAGCTGCTCCTCATAGGGCAGATTCAAAAAGGAGCAGCCCCCGCATACCCCGAAGTGCGGGCATACGGGCATTATCTCCCGAGGAGCCCTCTCAGTCACCTCAAGGACCACGCCCTCACAGCGCCCGCCTCTCTTTTTCGTGACCCTGAGCCTTATCCTCTGACCGGGGAGCACTCCCTTTACCGTACAGAGCTCTTCCTCTCCCTCATCGGACATAACCCTTACCACTCCCCTGTCCGGAAACCTTACGCATTGTACCGTTCCTGTATATTCCTGACCCTTTTTCATGGCCCCTCCTCATCCTTCACTCCCGGGACAGTTCACCCCGGTTACCAAATGTCATTAACTTAAGCTCACATCGCAGACTGCGACTCAGTGAAGGCTCCATTCTGTGCCGGGACGTTCAGACGCGCTTTGACTCTTCACTCTCCGGCGAAGGTCTCGGGCCTGAGCTTTAATACCTCCCGGTCATAGGTTAGTATCCCGTTTGCCTCATCCTCGATATCAGACAGCTGTGTATACACGATAGCGGAAAGCCCCCGCCTGATCTCCGGATCTATCACCTCCCGCATAAGCCTTCTGTACTTCATGTTGAGTTCCCTGCTGTTTTTGCAGAAATTATATCCGTATATACTGTCCGAAGCCATATGCCCCTTCGTCCTTAGCGGGAAGCCCCCATACTCGGAAAGCACCGTTGCCCTGCGAAAGCACCACTGCACATGCAGCTTCATGTAATAGTAGTGCTGGCTCCTGAGATCGCCGCAGCCCTGGTCAAACCAGCCGGAGGCTGAATCTATGAGCCTCGTGGGGTCTGTGTGCCTCAGCCTTTCGGTCAGCCTCACCGCGTCAAACTGCCCCCAGCCCTCATTAAAGATCACCCAGGTGGATATGCAGGGATGCACCGAAAGAAGCCCCGCCGTCTCAAGCATTTCACGCTCAAACTCCCGGCGCCCGGCTCTGCTTTTTCTTGAAAGCAGGCTGTAGCAGTTGTCAAATATCCTGTATCGGAACATATTGAAGGCGGTGGCCAGATAGGTCACGAACCAGAACCTGTAGGGCGAGCCTCCGTTTACCATATCCTGCCAGACCGTCATCCCTATCCTGTCGCAGTGATAATAGAACCGGTCAGCCTCGATCTTTAAATGCTTTCTGAGCATATTAAAGCCCAGCTCCTTCATTTTAAGGATATCATAAATGAGGGCAAGGTCTGCCGGGGGCGTATAAAGCCCCTCGGGATAATAGCCCTGGTCAAGCACCCCGTTCTGGAAAAAGGGAGAGTGATTCAGGCAGATCCTCGGATGCTCCTTAAGCTCCTTAAGCCTTTCAAGCACTCCTCCCTTATCCCCGAAATCCTCCGGCCGTTCAACGCTGAATTCTCTGAAGGCAAAATATCCGCATATCTCGTCCTCACATACCTTAAGCCTGAAATAATAAAGGTATGGCTCTTCCGGGCTCCACAGCCTCCTTTCAGGCACCCTGAAGCTTATATCGAAGGAGGTGCCGAGCACCCTTACGGACAGCTCCTCAGTTTCCTCATCCGTATCCTCAGCTTCCCCGTCCTGAGCCTTAAGTGACAGATAATCCCTGTCCTTAAAGGTATCCGCATATCTGGCCAGGTTCATTTTACAGGCCTCCGCCTCCGCGTCGGATATGGGATCGATAAAGGGTTTTCTGAGCTTTAGGCTCCAGTCCGGCACCCCGGTTCCGATGTCTTCAGACAGTGTGACCGCAATACCGACCCTCCCGGTAAGGATGTCCGCAGTCACCCGGTAATTACGGATATACAGCCCCGGAACGCACTCGGCCCATACGGTCTGCCATATCCCGCTCTGCGCCGTATAGAACATCCCTCCCCGTTTAAGGAGCTGCTTGCCTCTGCTGTGATATGAGGCCTCCGTCATATCCCTCACCAGCACGATAAGCTCAAACAGGCCGTCCTCCGGGTCGACCTGCTCCGTAATATCCACGGTAAAGGGAAGATAGCCTCCCGAATGTCTCCCAACCGGAATTCGGTTTACATAAATCAGGCACCTCTGATCCACCGCCCCGAAGTTTATGAGCAGCCTTTTCCCTGCCCTGTAGTCCTCAGGTATATTTACGATCCTCCTGTACCACAGATTCTCATCCGGCATGAGCTGTCTGCCAACTCCGGAAAGAAAGGCCTCCGGAGAATAAGGAACAATGATGCTGTCCTTAAAGTGAACCTCTGAAGGGTCCCTTACTTCTTTTCCCGTGAAGGCATACTGCCACTCTCCGTTCAGGTTTACATAACTATTTCTTTTCATCCAGGGCCTCGGATATTCGGGAAGCACCTCCTCCCTGTTAAAAACCCGGCCCCATCTGGTAAACAACTGTTTCATCACTTCACCTGCTTGACTCCTTTAACTGATTCATTATACACTTATACGGCGTCACACCGACAACAGGGTGCGGGAAGCCTTAAGGACTTTTACGCTCACACATAAAAACAGACAAAAGGAGATAATGTAATATGGATGAAAAGCCCAAGAGGCTTTATCTGCTTGACGCATACCGCGGCGTCGTGATCCTTTCAATGATAGCGTATCACTTCTGCTTTGACTGGTTCGTTATCTTTCACGGCAGCAGCGGATGGCCGGGGCTTAAGCCCGTATTTATATGGGAGCAGTCCATCTGCTGGTCCTTTAACCTGCTCTCCGGCTTTGTATGGAATTACGGGCGCAAAAACTGCGTAAAGCGCGGAGTTATCGTCAGCCTCTGCGGCTTTTTGGTGACCTTTGTGACCTTTCTCGTAATGCCGAACGCCCCTGTGATCTACGGAGTGCTTACCTTCCTGGGCTTTGCGATGATAATAATGCTCCCACTTTCACGGCTTTTGGACAGGGTCCCCGCTTCCCTGCTTGCACCCTGCTCCTTTGCCCTGTTTTTACTGACCTTTTCGGTCCCGAGAGGGGGTCTGGGGATCTATACCCGTATACTTATCCCGCTGCCCCCCGCTCTTTACCGCTTAAGGCTCCTTACGCCCCTCGGCTTTCCGCATCCGGGCTTTGTCTCAAGCGACTATTTCCCCGTGATCCCCTGGATCCTTCTGTATGTCACAGGCTATTCCCTGAACCGCCTGCTTTCCGGAAATACCGCATTTATATCCATAGCCTCCGTAAAAGTCCCGGTACTGACCGCTCTCGGGCGTCACAGCCTGCTCATATACATGCTCCACCAGCCTCTGTGCTACCTCATCTGTATGCTTTTACGGTAAACGCAATCGAGTGGGGAAGAAGCCCCACTCGATCATCACATTTCTATTATTCGGGTCCGTGTCAGGTTTTATTTCTCCTCATCCTCAAAGAAGTCGTCCTCAAAGCCGTCCTCCTCCTCGTCTTCTACCTCATCATCGAAATCATCCAGATAATCAGGGGTAAAATAGCAGTACAGCCCGTAAACCACGGCAGCAAATACGATAACGCAGACCACTATACCAATGATCAGTCCGACCTTACTCTTTTTCTGCTCGTTTTCCTCCTTCTTCCGAAGAAGCTCACCGGCCTTTACAGCGTTTATCACATCATTGGCCTTTGCGAGGCCTATCTCCTCCTGAGCCTTGATCGTCTTGATGATATCGTCTATCCTGTCAAGATTAAACTTATCCATATTAAACCTGTCCATACTCACCACCGTACCCTTTCCATTATTAATGGCAAACATCAAAGCATCTTCCGTTCAACATCTGTCTTTTTCAGTCTAGCATAAAAGCCGTGGTTTTTCTACATTTTTTTTAACTTTGCGAAGCCTGCCAGCATTTTCCTGACTCCGGCCGTGTCAAAATCCACCGTCACCTCGTAATCCCTTACTCCCTTTACAATGCTTTGGACCGTTCCCGTACCGAATTTGATATGACTCACCCTGTCGCCCTCGGCATAATCGATCTCCTCCGGTCCCTTCTTAAGGTCGCTTCCCCTGGGGATGAGCTTAAGGCTCCTTACACGCTGCCTGTCCTGCCCGTCAGCCGTCCCGTAAGGCTTTCCCATTAAGGCAGGCTTAACATTGTAATACGGCAGGGAAGGGCCTGATGACGGCAAAGCCCCCGCAGCCTGTCTGTTTATGCGGGCTCTGCCTGAGGCCTGCCCGGTACCATCCTGAAACAGCTTCTCCGGGATCTCCGCGATAAAACGCGAGGCAGCATGGTAATGCGTCTCTCCCCTTACCATTCTTGCCCTTGCGCAGGAAAGACTCAGCTCATCCTTTGCTCTTGTGATCCCCACATAGCAAAGCCTTCTTTCCTCCTCAAGCTCCATCTCGTCCTCTGATTGAAGGGCTCCGAAGCCCGGGAAAATACCCTCCTCCATTCCCGTTATGAAAACGCAGGGAAACTCAAGCCCCTTTGCGCTGTGCAGCGTCATTAAAAGCACTCTGTTATCGTTATCGTCGGTATTGTCTATGTCCGCAACAAGCGCCACCTCCTCAAGGAAGCGTGAAAGTACGCTCCTTGCAGAAGCTCCGGGGAGGTCTTCGGCCGTATCCGCCCCCTCATTTTCCTCATCAAAGGCAGCCGCCTTATTTATAAGCTCCTCGATATTTTCCGATCTGGTCTTCAGATCTATGTCATCTGCCGCGTCCATTCCTTCTATATAGCCGGTCTCATCCAGCACCCGGTCCAGAAGGTCTGCAACGCTTCCGTTTACAAGCTCCTCTCTCAGCCCCATTATAAGCTCTACAAAAGCCTTAAGCTTTAAGGCGGCCTTTCCGACGCCTGCCTTATCCGCCTCCTTTAACGCCTCAAAAAAGGTCAGTGAATTATCCAGCGCGTATTTTTCAAGCTTGTTTACGGTAACCGCGCCGATCCCTCTTCTGGGAACGTTTATTATCCTCTTGACCGCCACGTCGTCCCTTGCGTTGTCAATGGTCTTAAGATACGCCAGAAGATCCTTGATCTCACGCCTTGCGTAGAAATTTACCCCTCCCACGACCGTATAGGGAATGCCCGACATCACAAATTTCTCTTCAAGGATACGTGACTGCGCGTTAGTCCTGAAAAGCACGGCAAAGTCCCTGAAATCCGATCCTGCCAAGGATCGTTTCCTTTTGATGCTGTCAACCACATAATCAGCCTCGTCATAGGCATTGTCGCAGTACCGCAGCCTGATACCGCTGCCCCGTCCCCTGTCCGACCACAGGGATTTTTCCTTCCGCCCCCTGTTATTGCTGATAACGGCATTTGCCGCGTCAAGGATATTCTGTGTTGAGCGATAGTTCTGTTCAAGCCTTATGACGCAGGCATTTTCGTATACCCTTTCAAAATCCAGTATGTTCCTTATGTTGGCGCCCCGGAACTTATAGATCGACTGATCGTCGTCCCCCACCACACAGATATTTCCGTGCTTTCCTGCAAGCAGGCTCACCAGCTCAAACTGGGCCGTGTTAGTGTCCTGGTACTCATCCACCATTATGTACCTGAAACGGTCCCTGTAGGAATCAAGAACCTCCGGGCAGCTCCTGAAGAGCTGAACCGTTTTAACCAGAAGGTCGTCAAAATCAAGGGCGTTATTCTTTTTAAGGGTCTCCTGATACAGCCTGTAGGCCTTCACCGTGTCCCTCAGGGTGAAATCCTCTAAAGCTTCCCTTTCGGCCTCCTCCACGCTCACGAGCTCATCCTTATAATGGGAGACGGAAGCAAGGATAGCCCTTTCGGGAAGCTCCTTGGTGTTGATCTCAAGCCTCTTGGCTACCTCCTTCATGACCGTCTTCTGATCGTCTGTGTCATAAATGGAAAAGCTGTTGTCAAAGCCGAGTCTGTCGATATAACGCCTGAGTATCCGGACGCACATGGAATGAAAGGTCGACACCCAGATGCCTTCCGACCCGAAGCCCACCATATTATCTATACGGCTGCGCATTTCGGCGGCCGCCTTGTTGGTAAAGGTTATGGCCAGGATATTAAAGGGGTTAACTCCGCATTCCTTTATCAGATAGGCTGTCCTGCAGGTAAGTACCCTGGTCTTTCCGGATCCCGCCCCCGCCAGTATCAGTAACGGCCCGTTGACGGTCCTTACCGCCTCCGCCTGCTCTTTATTCAGACCTTCAAAAACATCCATGCTGCTCACTCCTTATCATGTTATACTCGTGAACGCAGTTAACTGCCTCTTCATATGTCTTTATAGCTGCGTTCACCCGTTCCCTCAGAGACCCGAAAATTTTCCTGTCGGCGGCCCCGCGATAGACAGGCAGGCTTTTCCTTCCTGCTCATTGCCGCAGAAATAAAGACCCCAGGAGAAGCTCTCCCGGGGTTCTCAGCCGCCTGTACATTTGCGCGAAAACGCTTTGCCAAGCGTTTCCCTATATCATATCAGTATACCGTAGGTATTCCTATGGACTGCATCACAAACTTTCCCGCATCCTGCGGACCGCTGTACCAGCTTAACGCGTTCTTTGCATAGGTCCTGATAAGCGGACCGTCAACGAACATCCTGGCAGCGTCAGCCACCGACTTTGCATAGTACTGATCCATCAGAGCCTTCTGATAATCCGCCGATGCCGCGGGGATCAGTGCCGCATACTGACTGTTCGACTTTGAAAGAGCCGTATAATTATCAAAGACCTCCTTCTTTATCCTGGTCACCTCAGCTACATTGGTGATCCTGGCCTGAAGGTAGGAAGCATAGTTGGCGGATTCGGAAATGATGTTGTTTATCCGCTGCTGCTCAAAAAGCTCTGCATGTGCTTCCCTGTCTGCCTTAGCCCTGTCAACATACCCGTCTATCTGCTTAAGTAAAGCCTTCTTCTGCTTATCAAGCTTCTCATACTGAACCTGGGCTGCCGCCCCCTGATTGATCTGGCCTACGAGATATGCCTTCTGTGCATCCAGATCATCCGCCTTAGCGCTCACCCCGAGCACACTTATCACAAGCGTAAGAGCCAAAGTGCCGAAAGCCTTAATTCCTCGCCTCATATTCTGTCCTCCAGTATCAGACACGAGCCGTATCCATCCGTACCCGAGCCCGTATCCGACCATCCAATATAGTTTACATATTCACATATTTATGTAAACACTTTCAAAAAGAAAGACCGATCGATCGATCGGCCCCCCTCATTTTTAAATTTGATATCTTACTCCCTTTAGAGCAAACCCGCTTTTATCCAAATACATTCTTACAATGCATGCCTGCGGATTTACTTGGAAGCCTCATAAGCTGCCTTAGCGGCATCCTTGTCAACCTCTGCACATGCAACAGCCTCTTTAGCGGCTTCAACGCCTGCCTCAAAAGAAGGATTTACCTTTGTAAGATCCTGAATGCTTCCGCAGAGCTGCTTCTTGATCCTTAAGTTCTCAACAGAGCCCTTGTAGATCTCGTTAAGGAAGCTGGTGTTGTAGTTCTTCTGATCGATCTCAACTCTCTTTAAATAACCTGCAAGCTGATCAGCCCATGCAGCCTGCTGCTTCTGCTCAAGTGCGAGCTGATTGTTGTAATCGGTCTCTGCTCTCTTTGCATATCCTGCAAGCGCATTTGCCAAAGCCTCCCTCTGCTTTGCGAAGGTAGCTTCCTGATTGGCCTTATCAGCCTTAGCTCTTGCAACCCATCCATCAATCTGAGCCTTGTATGCATTTGCGGCATCATCAAGTGCGTCAGCCTTAACCGGAACTACTACTACCATTGCTGCAGCAGCAAAAGCAGCTAAAAACTTAACTAACCCTTTCATTTCAAAACCCTCCTATTAAGAAAATGTAAATTAAACATGAGAATCAAGTAGAATATACCTTGACCCTTTACGCTAGCTATTGTACCCCAAACATCTTATTATTTCAAGCATAAAATTCACATTTAGATGTTCGTGTTTATTGTATTTTAATAAATAATTAATAATTAAAATTATTCTACTGATCATCCTCCCCGTCCAGCCTGCTGAAAACCAGATCATACCCGTCACAGCCGTAGTTCAGGGCCCGGTTCACCCTGCTTATGGTGGCGGTGGAAGCCCCTGTTGCCTCGGCTATCTCCAGATAGGTCTTCTTCTTCCTGAGCATATATGCGACAAGCGCTCTCTGGGAAATGGAAAGCAGCTCGTTGACAGTACACAGATCCTCAAAAAAGGCAAAGCATTCTTCCTTGTTTTCAAGCTTCAAAACGGAATCGAACAGAAATTCCACTGATTCTGTCCTGATCTTCTGGTTCAATTCATGTTACCTCCAGATAACCATATTCTTTTTTCACCATGAACGGAGCATACCGGTCTACTATACTTATCAGACAGGAGGAAGCCCTATTTTCGTAAACACTCTGTTAAGAGAATCCCCATCCAGTATCAGAAACAGGTGACTTGACAGCTCGGTCCTCTCCACCTTGAATTCCTCGTCAAGCACTACCACCTTTTCCCCGTTCTGCGAAAAGGCATCCACCGGCATCTTAAGAAGCTCGCTGACCGTGCAGGTATATGCCTCCGGAGGCTGTATGTCAACGACCATTCCCGTGAGCGTTGCAAGAGAATTGGCGCACGCGCCGGAGGTAATATTCCCCATTTCGCAGAGAACCGACCTGTCCATATCATCCAGCTCGCCTATGGAGTTAAATTCCTTGGGGTAGTATACGTTGATGAGCCTTGAAGCAAATTCCCTGCTGACTATGTTGATGAGCATACCGTTAAGATCCTCTTTGATCCCGACCTTGATCCCCAGGACCTGCCCCTTATCGACCGATATCATCTTATTCACCATGGCAGGATCAAGCATCCGGATATTAGGTACGGTCATATCCACTAAGGTGTTCATAAACCCGGCGAGAGCCGTACACGCGTTGCCTGCCCCGATATTCCCTATTTCCTTCAGCGCCGAAATATGCATTTCTGTTAATGCGTTACTTTCCATCTGATACCAGTTCCTATCTGTTTTACTGAGCCCTGTGCCTTCGGACCTGCATTTATCCGCCTGCGGACCGGGCGCTCTTTATCCCATAAAATAGATTATACCGAAAAACAAACAAAATGCCTAGTCTAAAATTGTCACTTTATTCCGCGGCGGCTCACCTGCCCGATATAGTCCTTAAGCCTGTGGGATACGGCAAAGTCGTCCTCCGCCTCCGTTTTCCCGTCTTCCCGCTCCTCCTCCGCAAGCTCCTCATCTATTATGGTCCTTAGAATCTCATCGTTTGAAACGATATTGTTGTTGCCCTGGACATATATCCGGTCCCCGGCCATTATAAGGCCCTCTATATTAGCGTCAGCCTCAGTGATCACGTTGCCCGAGGTCACTATTGCCCCCCTGAAGTCCCCCGATATCACCACATCATAATTTGACAGTATTTTTCTGTAGGTTCCCTCATAGCTCTGGTCATTATCCGAATCATAGTGGTCTGAAAGAAGCGAAAGACCGCTCATTGCGCTGTCCACCGAGGACAGCAGCGATTCGTAATCACTGCCTTCGGGCTCAAGGACAAGCTCTCCGTCTATGGTAACGTCCTTTATGGCATCGAAGCCGTCAAGCCTGTTCAGGGCTCTCGCGTATACCCTCACAGGCCTCTCCTCAAGTCCCAGCATCACAAAGGATCTCTTAACGTTTATGTCCCCCTCTGATATGATCGACTCCGCCTCCACTCCCAGCTGTGCGGAAGCGATGTTTATCCCCCCGTAAACGCCCTTCTCACCGTATCTTGCCTCTGCCTGCCTGAATTCCGATATATCGTGGGTGCCCGCGTAGATATTTCCCACCACCGAGGAGGTCCTTCCGGTAAAATATATCCCCTTGCCCGCAAGCATGGAATATTCAAACAGAAAATCGTTCCCGCTGAAAAAAACAGCCCGGGGAATATGTATGCCTATATCAAAGCTCTGTTCGGCGAGCACGTCAAAACCCCTGTAATACAGCAGGCTCACGTTTTCTATCCGTGAGTCCGTTATGTAACCGTTCTCATCGGAGACGACCGAAAGGGTCACCGTATCAGGGTCCTTAAGCCTTATGAGGTTGCGGCCCCTGACCCCTATTACGACCGTGCCCGCAGTCCTGGCATTCAGCCCGTTTATTGCCGAAGTAACGTTTTTTCCCGGTTCCTCAAGGCTTGTCCTGATGTAAGCCTCAAGAGCCTTAAGATATTTTTCCCCCGCTTCCTCATCGGTCTCCGGGGCATATCCGGATATACTCTCCGCTATGTTCTCAAATATCCTCTGCGCTTCCTCCCTTACGGCCTCGTTTATCTCCTTCTCTATCTCCGAACAGGCAAGCTTAAGCTCCTCTGCCGCCCTCAGCTCAAGCCTTTTTTCTATCATGAGCTTTGCCGTGGCCACTCCCCTTTCAAGAGCCAGTAAAAGAAAGGCCGCACAGAAGAAAAGCACCACCGCGGTAAAGACCGTTGCAAGGAAGCGTGCCCTTCTCATATGCTGCTGACCTCGTCAAAAAGGGTCATGATGGGCGCGGTAAGGGAGGTGATCATAAGCAGCAGCAGTACCGCAACAAACAGGATGAACAGAGGCTGCCACACCCTCAGCCTTTTTTCCGCAAGCCTTTCCGCCTCCTCAAGGTAAAACACCGCGTTCTCCTTAAGATACCCGTTCACATCTCCAAGCTCCTCTCCGAGCGCAAGCATTTCCGTAAAGGATGAAGGAAAAACACCGTTCTCCCGAAGCACCGATGAAAGCCTTGCTCCTCCCTGCATATTCTCCGCGGCCTTGTAGAGAAGCTCCGAATAATAAACATCCCGGGCATAGTATTCGGCCAGGGTGCCAAGCACCTCGTCCTCCGGTATGTTCTCATTCCTTAAAAGGCTTAAAAGCCTTGCGCTCCCTGAATAGAGGACGTACCTTTTTATCCTGCCGAAAAGCTCGGACCCCATTATCACCGCCGATTCCCACCTTCTGAACAGCTGGCTGTTTTTTACGATATTTACCGCTATGACAACAGCTGCCAGGATAAGGATGAATATTTCCCGGTAATCCAAAAGCACCTGTGAAAGAGAACGGATGAAGGAGGTTATCGCGGGCATACGGATGTTGACATCATTGAACATGGCTATGAAATGCGGATATATGAACATGATGATAAGGATAAACATAAACGCCGCGATACACAGGGCAAAAAGAGGCTCATACACCGCTCCGCTCTTAAGCTGCTCTCTTCTTGCCTCCTCCCTGTAAAACGCCTCGTAGCCCTCAAGGCATTCCTTAAGGCGGCTGTTCTCCTCAGCCTCCTTCACGCACCTTAAAAAGCAGGGATCAAACGCCCCGCTTATGTATGCGCCCTCGGAAAAGGGCTCTCCTCTCTTCATTTCGGTTATGATCCTTGCGACCACCCTGCAAAGCTGCCTGCTGCCGCCCTGCTCCTCCATTATCTCAAGGGCATTCAGCTCGCTCAGATTCCCGTTTAAAAGCCTTGCCAGCCTCCTGCAGAACACGGCTGAAGAAAAAACATCCAGTCTAGCCATCAAAAGCCTCTCCATCCTCTTCCGGTATGATATAGGCATCCTCCGAGGCCGGTACGCTCTTTATCATTCCTTCTTCTATCTTTGCCTTTCTGAGCGCGGGGACAAAGGCAGCGTAATCCACCATGGATATGTCGAGGTCCACCTCTGTGTCTATCCCCGGGACATAGCCGGTTGAGGAATACTGCCAGATCGTATGATCGAACAGAAAATCGTTCTCCTCATAGTACAATGCAGCCCAGAGGTCATAGTCCGAAAGCCGCTCAAACTCCATGTTCCTCCTGACCCAGTTTTCGGAGGCGTAAAACATGGGATAGTAGCCTTCCTCGCTTATCCTTTCACAGAAGGCTATTATCATATCGGTCCTCAGCTCGTCCGAGATCTCGACGGTATTTGTCCTTGCTGTTTCCTCGCTTACATACTCGGTATCAAAAACCACCGGATAGGATATCGTATAATCCTTTATCAGGTTTATAACAAAGTCCGCCTCGGCCCTGGCCTCCTCCACCGTGATCGCCTGGGTAAAGAAATAAACCCCCATGGGGATATCGTATTCGTTGCACTTTGCGGCATACTCCCTGAACCTTTCATCCATTACAAGACCGCCCTCCGAATACCCCCTGTAGCCGCAGCGCAGAATGACAAATTCCACCGGGGACTCCTTTAAGGCCTCCCAGTCAACGTTTTTCTGGTGATAGCTTAGGTCTATGCCAAGGTGCGAGATCTTATTCCCCTCCTCGTCATAGTAGGCCATAAAGCCGTCCTCAAGGACAAAGCCGTCGATATTCCAGGAATTACCGGGGATCTTCCCGAAGATCCTCTTCCTTTCGGGCACATATACCGTGGTGCTCTCCTTTATGTGCTCCTTTTCGTTTTCAAGGCTTTTGATCTTTTCCTCATACCCGGCGATAAGGGAATCCCTTCTCCTTGTATCCGCTATGTGGACTATGAGCATCCCCGTTACGAGCCCCAACAGGAAAAGAGTGGCAAGGAGAGCCGCAAACAGTGTATTCGCTTTTTTTCTTTTTCTTTCATTGCTGACCATATTGCCGCGTACCTTTTCCCTCCGAAGCACAGCCCGCCTCACTGCCGACTGTATATATACACTCAATTTTAATCATTTTTATTTTATTTTCAATGCCCCATACCACTTTACATTTGACTTTCGTTGTGCTATCATAGTCCAAGTGTGTTATATCATATTATTTTCGGAGGTTTCGTATTATGAAGGGCAAAGTTAAGTGGTTTAACAATCAGAAAGGATATGGTTTCATTTCTGATGAAGAGAGTGGGCAGGATGTTTTCGTACATTATTCAGGGCTTAATATGGACGGCTTTAAGTCTCTCGATGAGGGTCAGGAGGTCGAGTACGATATAGTACAGGGTGAGAAGGGTCCTCAGGCTACAAATGTTACAAAGTTGTGATCATCACCACAATTAAGTATAGATTTTGCGACGCGAATAACTTGTAAATCAGATTGCCTCTAAAGAGATGCACTTAAAAGTACATCTCTTTTTTCATGCCCTGCTCACCTGCCCTCTCCGAACTGGGAGGTCATCTGCTGGGACTGGTGCATAAGGCTTGCCGCCTGATTCTGCTTGACCGCCTGCTGAAGCAGCTGCTGCTGGATCTGAAGCTGAGTCTCATAAAACATCCTGTGTACCCTTGAAAAGGTATTCACCACTGCCGGGTCGAACTGCGTCCCGGAGCCCTGAAGAATGATACTGCAGGCCTGTTCATGGGTGATGGCCTGCTTATAGGAGCGCTTGGCAGTAAGCGCGTCATAAACATCAGCCACCGCCAGTACCCTTGCAAGGAAGGGTATATTGTACCCTGACAGCCTGTCGGGATACCCGTTTCCGTCAAACCTTTCATGATGGTACCTTGCCATCTGGTACATATATATCACAAATTTATTGTCGGGAAGCAGATAGGAATACTTCTGAATGGCATCGGAGGCATAGACCGGATGGCTCTTCATGGCCATGAATTCCTCATCCGTGTATTTGCCCTCCTTCATAAGGACACTGTCCGGCACCCCCATCTTTCCCATATCATGAAGCTGGGCCGAAAGCACTATGATCTCGTAGTCTTCCTTCGGAACACCGTAATTCACTCCGCTCATGAGCATATCCTGAAGCAGTATGCCCATATAACGGGAAACGGAAACACAGTGCGTTCCCGTAAAGCCGTCCTTCTTTGACAGCAGATCCGTTATCATCCCGATAAGAAAATACTCAAGCCTTAAGGAATTCTGGGCATGGAAATTAACATTCTGCTGGAGCTGCGAAACATAATTGTTCAGCTGCTTCTTATTGGACAGCATCTCCATCTGGATGTCTATCCGCTTCTTAAGGATGGTAGCGTTTACCGGCTTGTATACAAACTCGGTGACCCCGAAGGCGTAGCCCTCAAGCTCCGTGGCCTCGTCTCTGCCGTCCTCGAGCATTATCACGCAGATATCCTTAAACTTCTCGTTTGATTTAAGGGCATTTACGAAGGCAAAGCCTCCTCCCCCCGGCAGACCGAGATCCACTACAGCTATCTCGGGGATCACCGTCGCCATGGACAGCCTTCCCAGAGCCTGTTTGCTGCTGTTCATGGTAAGCACAGTATAGCTTCTCTCGAGAGCCTTCTGCATGACTCTGAGCTCGATGTCACTTTGGTTGACCAACATTACCGTATTCATTGTATTACCTCTGAGAGCTCAAGCGTCCCTCCGAAAATCCTTAGAGCGCTCCCTACCGTAAAATCAAGGGTGCCGCCCTCCTTTTTCAAGCCTTCAATATCCTCCGGAGTGCTTATCCCTCCGGCATAGGTTATGGTATAGGGAAGCCCTGACAAAAGCCTTATAAGCCGCCTGTCAAGACCAGCTCTCTTCCCCTCCACGTCCACTCCGTGCACCAGAAATTCATCACAGAAATCCGACAGCCTTTCAAAAAGCTCCTCTCTCACCGTTTCCTCGGTGAATTTCTGCCAGCGGTCAGTAACCACGTAGTATTCGTCGTCCCTGAGACGGCAGCTTAAGTCGATCACTATCCTCTCCCTGCCGACCGCCTCTCTCAGCTTACAAAGCCTTTCTCCGCTAAGCCTTCCGTCCTCAAAAATATAAGAGGTCACTATCACATGGGAGGCTCCCTCATCAAGGAACCGGCAGGCGCTTTCCGCGGTGATCCCGCCGCCCGCCTGCATGCCTCCCCTGAAGGCATTAAGAGCCTTAAAAGCCTCTCTCTCCGAGGCTTCATATTCCTTCGTTCCCGCCCTGTTCAGGATCGCGATATGCCCGCCGTAAAGCCCATGGTCCTTATACAGCCGGGCGTAATACTCCGCTCCCCTGTCGGAAACATAATTCTCCGTGACAACCCCCTCAGACTCCTTTATCGAGCCTCCGACTATCTGCTTTACCGCTCCGTTATGTATGTCTATACAGGGTCTGAACCGCAAGCCCTTATTCCTCCCCGCTATCCCTTTTCCGATATGATTCCCTCTCTGTAGGCCTTAAGCAGCCTTTCAAGCTGGGAGATGGATTCCCTTATCTCATAGCCGGTATCGGTATCGGCCACCCTCAGCCTTAGGGAGGAGGTCTCTACGATAAAGGCATCCGAATAGATGTCAGTCTCGTTCAATATGGCGGACTCCCTTGATTCGAAGGGCTCATGCGCCGCAAGCCACAGCCCGTGTGAATTGAACACCAGCGTATAGCCCGCTATACCCGTCTTCTGCTGATAAGCCTTTGAGAAGCCGCCGTCGATGATCATAAGCTTCCCTCCGCACTTTATAGGGCTCTGCCCCTTCTTCTGCTCAACAGGGACGTGACCGTTTATAATGTGGGAAAAACGCTCATCCAGGCCGAATTCCTCAAGGATCCTTGTGATCACGCTTTCATCATTCAGAAGCTCGTAATATTTATTCTTCTTCTCCGTATGGGTTTCCTTGTCAGCGATGAAATACCTTTCAAAGGTAGTCATCCTCTCCTTGCCGAATACGGGTGAGTTAGGGCCTGCCCAGATATAATAGAGGATGTCCTGCCCCTTCCCCCGCTCCTCCTTATCCTTTGAATAAAAGCCCTTCCTCGCATAGCTTTCCAGTATGTCATAAAGGGACTTGCCCGAGTATTCCTGCCCGAAGATCTCCACTTTTCTGAAATTTCCCTCTTCGTCAAGAGGAACACAGCCATGATATAAAAGGTTTGAATTATATACCTTATAGAGGCTCCCCTTGGAATACAGAAAGCGGACGTGCTTTCTGAGCTTCTCACTGTTTAGGAAGGCATGGACGAGCCTGTCCATCACCTGCTCCTCCTCAGGGGTAAGCTTATACGGATCCTCCCTTGAGACAGTGGGCAGATCCATGTCGAGCATCGGATATTCCTTCCCGTAGATACTGACTGTTCCCTTATCAAAGTCTATCCTGTCGAGAAGCAGCCTGTCGTCCATCCCGAAGAAGGGATTCCTCTTTATGCACTGGCCCTCAAGCTTGAACTGGATCACGGCTATCGCCTTATGTATCCTTGTATCCAGCTCAAGATCCTTTGTATCGTAGTCATTATTGTAGGAGATCCTGAAAATGCTGCAGTCGGAATCCTTATAGGTATTAAGCGCAAAGGTCGCAAGGGGGACCAGGTTGATGCCGTAGCCCTCCTCAAGGGTATCAAGGTTTCCGTACCTTGCGGCGATACGCAGGACCGTAGCGATGCAGACCCTGCTTCCGGAGGCCGCGCCCATCCACACTATGTCGTGATTCCCCCACTGGATATCCACCGAATGATATTCCCTCAGGGTATCCATGACTATATGGGGCCCGGGTCCTCTGTCAAAGATATCACCTATGATATGAAGGTGATCGATGACCAGCCTTCTTATGAGGTCGCAGAGCGCGCAGATAAACTCCGGAGCCCTGTCTATCCTTATTATCGTGTGGATTATTTCATTATAATAAGCCTCCTTGTCCTCTACCTCCACCTTTTCGGTGATAAGCTCCTCTATCACATAGGCAAAGTCCTCAGGAAGCGCTTTTCTGACCTTCGATCTGGTATACTTGGAGGCCACCCGCTTTGTGATCTGAACCAGACGGTGCAGGGTGATCTTATACCAGTCCCTCAGATTCTCCTCGCTTTTTTCTATTATCTCAAGCTTTTCCCTGGGATAATATATGAGAGTCGCCAGACTCTTTTTATCCCGGATGCTTAAGGTGTTTCCGAACTCCTCATCTATCTTCCTTTTGATAGAGCCGGAGCCGTTATTAAGGACATGGATAAACTGCTCGTACTCCCCGTGAATATCCGTCATGAAATGCTCCGTCGGCTTGGGAAGATTCAATATCGACTGAAGGTTTATTATCTCCGTGGAAGCGGCAGCTATGGTCGGATACTGCCTTGCCAGGATCTTAAGATACGCAAGCTCCATGTCGTCCATGATCATGCTCCTCTCCGTCCCTTATCCGATCACGTCAGACATGGTGTAATAGCCCGCGGCCCTGTCCTTAAGATACATGGCGGCCTTTATGGCGCCCTTTGCGAATATCGCCCTGGAATAGGCTCTGTGGCTTATGGTTATGACCTCATCCTGCCCAGCAAAGATCACGTCATGATCCCCTACTATGGTCCCGCCTCTTACGGCGCTGATGCCTATTTCCTTATCGCTTCTCTTCTGCCGCACGCCGCTTCTGTCATAGACATAGGAAAGACCGTCTCCACAGGCCGAATTGATGCTGTCCGCAAGGCTTAAGGCGGTCCCGCTGGGAGCGTCCAGCTTCATCCTGTGGTGCTTTTCCACTATCTCGGCATCAAACCCCGATTCCAGCAGGACCCTGCTTATCTGGGAAAGCACCTTGTTTATCACATTTACTCCAAGGGACATGTTGGAGGACTTTAATACGGCGATCTCCTTTGAGGCCTCTGACAGCTTCTTTGTATCCTCATCGGAAAGCCCTGTAGTACATTCCACCAGGGGTATACTGTTTTTCACACAGTAATCGATCACCCCGCCCACGGCAGAAGCAATGCCGAAATCAATGACCACATCACCTTTTATATCACAATCCTTAATATCCTCAAAGACCGGAAAGTCCGAAAGCCTTCCCCCGGCAACATCAACGCCGGCAGCTATGCCCGCATCAGGATCATCCTTGACGAGATCGGTGATCATCCTGCCCATTCTTCCGTTGCAGCCGTGCAATATTATGTTAACCATTCTTCCTCCTGTCAAAGAACACCGTATGCCTTCATTTCCTTCTTAAGCAGCTCCGTATGCTCCGGCTCTATCTCGCATAAGGGCCGTCTCAATACGCCTGTGTCCCTCCCCTGAAGCTCGAGCGCCTTCTTGACCGGCATAGGATTCACCTCGCAGAAGAGCGCATTGCACAGAGGGATGGCTTTGAGCTGAAGCTCTCTGCTTTTTTGCACGTCTCCCTCAAGGAAGCTTGCGCAAATATCGTGAGTCTGCCCGGGCGCTATGTTTGAAAGAACAGAAATGACGCCCAACCCTCCCAAGGACATTATCGGCGTTATCTGATCATCGTTTCCGGAATAGAGATCTATCCTTCCGTCGGTAAGGCTCATAAGCTTTGCTATCTGCGATATGTTTCCGCTTGCTTCCTTTATTGCCACTATGGTATCAACATTTTCAAACAGGTAGGCCGCGGTCTCGGGCGCTATATTGAGCCCCGTCCTGCTCGGCACATTGTACATGATGATGGGAAGCGCAGAGCTTTCCGCCACTATCCTGTAATGCTCTATAAGGCTCTTCTGGGTTGCCTTGTTATAATAGGGCGTGACCACCAGCAGAGCGTCGGCGCCGCATCTTTCCGCTTCCTTTGAACGGAAGACCGCCTCATCCGTACAGTTGGAGCCTGCCCCCGCTATTACCGGGACCCTCTTGTTTACCACATCCACGCAGTGCTTTATCACTTCGGTATGCTCCTCATGAGTAAGGCAGGCGGACTCTCCCGTTGTTCCGCAAACAATGATGGAATCCGTCCCACCCGCTATCTGGTATTCTATCTGTTCGGTAAACCGTTCATAATCCACCGATCCGTCCTTTTTAAAAGGTGTGCATATCGCAACCCCCGCTCCTTTAAAGATAGCCATACACTGTCCCTCCTGCAGTATGCCTTAAAATCTGTAACTGTTCAGAACCCTCCGGGTTCTTCCAGTTACGGAAGCCCCGTACAGCCCCTGACCATGACATCATAACATCCCCAAAAGCCTGTGTCAAACCCCGTTCAGCCCTCCGAAGCCGCATCAATGGCAAGCTTTATGCATCCCATGATGCCCTGATCGTCGTGAAGGCTTGCGGGAACCACATAGTTCTCCATATCCTTAAGCTCAGGAGCCTTGATATAGCCGTTAAGCTTCTTCTCAAGCTTCTCTCTCACCAGCTCAAAAAGCTGCATCTGATGCATCACCCCGCCTCCGAGTATGATCCTCTTCGGGGACAGCACGCAGACGATGTTCATAAGTGCCTGTGCGATATATTCCGCTTCAAGCTCCCAGACCTCGTCCCTGTCGGAAAGCTCCACCGCCTTTTGACCCCATCTTTCCTCGATGGCAGGGCCTGAGGCCATTCCCTCAAAGCAGGTGTGATGGAAGGGGCAGCGGCCAGCGTAATTATCACCGCTCACTCTTTCCATTATCATATGCCCCGCCTCGGGATGCAGCATCCCGTGAAGGAGCCTGCCGCCGGCCATTACTCCCGCGCCGATCCCGGTCCCTATGGTAAAATATACAACATCGGACAGCCCCTTTGAGTCGCCGTAGGTCACCTCACCGAGGAGCGAACCGTTCACGTCGGTATCAAAGCCTATGGGAACGTTCAATTCCTTTTTAAGATACCCCACTATGTCGCAGTTCATCCAGTCGGTCTTTGGCGTTGAGGTGATGTATCCGTAGGTCGGGGATTCCCTGTTAAGGTCTATGGGACCAAAGCAGCCTATGCCAAGTGACTCTATTTTCTTGTCCCTGAAATAATCAGCTATCGCCGGCAGTGTCTCCGCCGGAACCGTCGTTTTAATGGAAATCTGTTCAAGTATCCTTCCGTTTTCATCTCCAAGCGCGCAGACCATCTTGGTTCCGCCTGCCTCCAAAGCACCATATAGCATAATATTACCCTCCGTATCCTGATCCGCTCAGCCGGGTCACGGCTGACCGGCCGCCTTTTACAAACAGCTACAGTATATCAGATATTTGTGAAGCCTTCAATGTGATTAATGCTTCATCGCCGGATCAGATAATTGTAGAAAAGTATTTCGCGTACATGTATGATATGGGCGAGGAGGATGAGGAGGTGAAAAAGAGATCCAGAGGCGTATATGAGTTTCTGCTGGCAGTGATCATCGTTGCCCTGATTCTCCTCCCCCAGCTGATCGGTACCAAAGCTGTCACGGATGAGTCAGCGGGTTTGGATGAAAACGGTTATCCGACCACCGAAAAGACCCTCGCCGAGCTGGAAGCCCCGGGCACCAGGTTCGGGTCGCCAACCATCCATGAGTGGATGGATGCACTCCAATCACGTTTCCCCGAAGGAAAGGTCCTGAATTACCCCAACATGGCAAATCTCTATGCCGCTCTCGATTCAGGCGAGATCGATGCCGCAATGGGATTTCTGGATGAAAGAAAAACCATTGCGGAAACGCATCCGAACCTTGCCCTTATTGAGGGACAGCATCCGGCGCACCTTTATCACGGAGGATCGGTATAAGATCCTGTTCTCCGGGCTGTATACCACGTTCAGGCTTGCACTGCTTGCCTGTGCGCTCGGTACGGTTCTCGGAGGAGGGATCTGTTATCTGCGAATGCGCGATAATCTCTTTGTCAGCGCTTTTGCCAGTCTGTACATACGGATCTTCCGGGGAGGGATCAATGCCGTTCCATCGGGACAGGCCAGAGCGGCAAAGGCCCTCGGCTTCGGAAAGCTCCAGACCTTCCGGCATGTTGTGTGGCCTCAGGCACTGACTCATCTGCTTCCCGCCTACAGCGGGCAGTTTATAGCCACTGTCAAGATGACTGCCGTTGCCGGCTACATTTCTGTAATAGACCTGACAAAAGCGTCGGATATCATCCGCTCCAGAACCTATGAAGCTTTTTTCCCGCTTATCTTCACCTCGATCGTTTACTTCGCCCTGTGCACGCTCTTAGTTGCATTGCTGCGCATAGTGGAACGGAAATTCAATGCGGAGCAGCGCTCTGTCAGTAAGGAGCTTGTGGCTGCGGCAGAGGCATTTGATCCTGACTTTGAGCCTCCTCAGAAAGCCGGGAACGAAGAAGGAAAAAAAGAAGCGAAAACACCGCTTGTCCAAATCGAGCATCTTGCAAAGAGCTTTAACGAGGTTCAGCCTGTTAAGGATGTAAGCTTTGAGGTTCAAATGGGAGATGTGATCTCGATCATAGGCCCCTCAGGTACGGGAAAAAGCACTCTCCTGGCTCTTATTAACCACCTGGAGAAGGCGGACAGCGGATCGTTCCTGTTTGAAGGGCAGGATACCTTCAGAAAGGGTTATAATGAGAACCGCATGAGGGAGCAGATCGGGATGGTCTTCCAGTCCTTCAATCTGTTTGCCCATCTTACGATCGTCGAAAACCTTATGCTTGCCCAAATACTGCTCCTGAAGAGAAGCCGCAGGGAAGCATGCGAAAGGAGCATGGAACTGCTGCAGATGGTGGGGCTTTCGGACAAGGCACTCTGCCTGCCCGCACAGCTCTCCGGCGGACAGCAGCAGAGAGCAGCGATCTTTACCTTCGCTTTCTTAAGCTACACATCAGCTACATTCAGATCCTTCCTGCCGTGCCAAAACGACGTATAATATTCAGACATTTCGATGGATAAGTTTTTGCCGAATCGAGGATTTGGCTTGAACCAGATGAAATCACGCATTATAATATCAACGGTATACAACGTGGAGGCAGTAAAGATGGCAAACTATAAACCGCGAATTGTCGATGAGGTGATTGCACATCGTTTGAAGAATAAGGCCGCAATCCTTGTAGAAGGCGCAAAGTGGTGTGGCAAAACTACGACCTGTGAGCAGCATGCGTCGAGCATCCTGTATATGAACGACCCTGATCGCGTGAAACAGAATCTGCAGCTTGCGGATATCAGCCCGCGCTCCCTATTGCGGGGAGATACGCCGCGCCTGATCGACGAGTGGCAAATGGCACCCAGGCTTTGGGACGCTGTACGTTTTGAGGCAGACCATAGGGACGGGTTTGGCCATTTCCTCCTGACAGGCTCTGCGGTTCCGGCAGAAATAGATCAGGTGCATCACACGGGGACGGGAAGATTTGCCTGGGTTAAAATGCGTCCCATGAGCCTTTATGAGTCCGGCGAGTCATCCGGTGCCGTAAGCCTTAGTACCCTGTTCTCTCCTGAGGATGAACCGGTGTTTGCCGAAAGTAAATCAACATTAGAGGATATTGCCTTTCTGATCTGCCGCGGCGGATGGCCGCAGGCAACCTTCCTTGAAGGTGAGGATGCATTAGTGCAGTCCTTTGACTATTTAGACGCGGTGGTGAAATCAGACATCAGCCGTGTTGACGGCGTTTCCCGCAATGAGACGCGCGCCCGGCTCCTCATGCGATCTCTGGCCAGGCATCAGGGAACGCAGGCTCCGAATACAACGATCTGTGAGGATATCAATGTCAGCGACGATATGAGCAAGGATACTGTGGTGTCCTATACAAACGCGCTGAAAAAGATTTTTGTTATAGAGGACAGTCCTGCCTGGAGCCCTAATCTTCGCTCCAAAACGGCAATCCGCACATCGGACACACGATATTTTGTCGATCCCTCTATAGCTGCTGCCGCTCTGGGTGTCGGCCCCGGTGATCTTCTCAATGATCTGGAAACCTGCGGCCTGCTCTTTGAAACACTCTGTATCCGTGATCTTCGCGTTTATACGGAGGCGTTGGATGGCAGCGTTTATCATTTCCGCACCAAAGAAGGCCTTGAGTGTGACGCTGTACTTCATTTGCGAAACGGAAGCTACGGGCTCGTGGAAATCAAGCTCGGCGGCGATAAGCTTATTGAAGAAGGTGCACGCACACTTAAAACTGTCGCGGATAAGATTGACACGACCAAAATGAAAGCACCCGCTTTCCTGATGGTTCTGACAGGGGCTTCGCCTTATGCATACAGGCGGGACGATGAAGTGTATGTTGTTCCGGTTACGGCTCTGAAAAACTGATATGTCACCGGTATTGCAGAAAAGAGGTTGTGAAGAAGGAAAGGCTTGAAAAGGAAAAGCCACCCAGATTGTGAGTGGCTGATCTTACATTATTCTATTTTAACCATCCAGCTTCCAACAACCTTCCCTTTATTGCTGTAAGCTATGATTGATATTACGCCTGGTTTCATGCCCTTCACGCTAAGCTTCTTTCCCTTTGCTTTTACTTTTGCTATATTAAAATCGGATACATAATAATTTGCGATCTTCTTCTTAGCTTTAAATG
>ODAI010991954.1_pt1 | contig 35186 bp, 25 predicted proteins | sample 1539321 | NCBI WGS metagenome assembly ODAI01 (sample SAMN02144231, study PRJEB22623) | gut metagenome | biome: sheep rumen | host: Ovis aries | place: New Zealand
ATTTCGTCAGATTGTACAGAAATGACGCAGGCTTGCTGGCGCAAGTCAAGGAATTTCTGTGCAAGATGACGGAATATTCTGCAAGCAAGCGCTGTACGTCTATTTGTGCGGTATTGCCTTAAATCACTGTCCGTAAATGAGCGCATAAATCCCAATGACGGGTCACTGCACGATAGGCCATTGACAGCACATCTGCCTTTAGAGGTACCCTTTATTTCAAAAAGCCGTTGATGATCTGCTCTTCTGCCTGAGCTTCGGTGAGTCCGAGAGTCATAAGTTTTATGAGCTGCTCACCGGCGATCTTTCCGATAGCGGCTTCGTGGACGAGCTGTGCATCGACATCGTTTGCTTCAAGTGACGGAACAGCGAGTATCTTTCCGCTGTCCATAATTATCGAATCGCACTCGGTGTGACCGCTGCACGGGGCATTTCCTGCAATGCAGGCATCGAATTTCTGATATGATGAATCGCGTGCCACAGAACGTGATACAACGTCTGCGCTGGAGCCTTCGCCGTTCAGCGATACCTTGTAAACACTTTCGGCATTCTGTTCGCCGTGTGTCATAAGGCGCTCACGTACTACGAGCTTTGCGTCTTTTTTCAGTTCCGCAACAGTCGTTCTGTGGGTTGAATCAACTCCCTTTATCTGCGCCATTTCCATTTCCATGGAACTGCCTTCTTCCATATACACCTCGGTAACGGGATCGAGTATGCGCTTTCCGGAACCGTCCCCCGAACCGTAATGCTTCTCGACATAGCGGACCTTTGAGTTTTTTCCGACATAGAAGCGGTGGATACCGTCATGCTCCGAATCCTGCTGTCCGCAGTTGTCGATACCGCAGCCGGCAACGATCAGCACGTCGCAGTCCTCACCTATAAAGAAGTCATTGTACACAGTCTCTTTCAGTCCGCTCTGACTGAGAACAACAGGTATATGCACGCTTTCATTCTTAGTTCCGGGCTTGATGTGTATATCTATGCCGCTGCCTTCTTTTTTTGGCTGGATATCAATGTTTGCGGTAGTATTTCTTCCGACAGCCTGCCCGTTTGCGCGGAAATTGTATGCTCCCTCCGGGATATCGTGCAGATCTGCTATTTCCTGCAGGAGTCTGAGCTGAATAGGATCCATTTTAAGCATAATTATCCCTCCGTTTCTGCTTCGGCGATCTTATGGCAGACATTCTGAGCGTATTTGGTGCCGATTATATCAGGAAGTATCTCGTCTCTGGTCCCCTGTCTGCTGATCCTGCCGTCTGCGATCACTACTATCTCATCGGCGATCTCAAGGATCCTTTCCTGATGAGAGATAACAACGATAGAGCGGTTCTTGTCCGAATTGCGCATATTCTCAAATATACGGACAAGGTTTCCGAAGCTCCAGAGGTCTATACCTGCTTCCGGCTCATCGAACAGCGCGAGCTTTATATTTCTTGCAAGAACGGTCGCTATTTCGATACGCTTGAGTTCACCGCCGGAGAGTGAGGCGTTCACTTCACGGTTAATATAATCCTTTGCGCAGAGCCCGACTTCTGAAAGATGATCGCACGCCTGCGCAATTTTTATGGGCTTTCCCGCTGCTATGCGGAGAAGATCGAGGACGGTCAGCCCCTTGAATTTCACAGGCTGCTGAAATGCGAATCCTATACCGAGATTTGCTCTCTCGGTTATATTTTTTTCGGTGATATCTTCACCGTCAAAGATTATCCTGCCGGACGAATTTTTTTCGATGCCTGCTATTACTTTAGCAAGCGTTGATTTTCCGCCGCCGTTGGGTCCGGTTATGACAACGAATTTGTTGTCCGGAACTGTCAGGCTTATGTCACGGATTATCTCAATATGTTTTCCGTCGGATTCTGCCCCGAAGGAGACATTTTTAAGTTCAAGCATTTTTCTGCTCCTTTCTGTACTGGAGTCTGTATAATGTCAATACCTCATAAAGACTTCAACTCAATTATTATAATACAAATTTACAGAAAATGCAAGTGCAGATAAAAAATCATATATGTTTTAAATGAAATAGAAAAAGAAACGGTCATTTTTAACAATTTACGATCAAAATTATTGTCTGATATTAACAAATGAGCGAATAAAAAGTTGACTGTAAAATACGAGCGTGATATAATATAAAATAGTATATTATGGGTAATTATGTATTCAGATAAGTAAGGATATGATGATATAATATGAAATTTCTGCTCAGACTTGTGTCGATCCTGACGGCTGCCGCAGTAATGGCGGCACTAATGACCGGAGTATCGTATGCAGATACTCTGAATGGGATAGCTGTTTCGTCAAGTGCTTTGCACCCCGGTGACAAATTTACAGTTACTCTGACAGTTCCGCCGGCTGAGGACGCCGATACGGTATCTGTGCGTGCGGAGTTCGATCCGGCTGCATTCGAAGTGATATCCTGGAGTCCCGATATCAGCAATTCTTTGTCGAATTACGGCGAAGGATTCTTTGTGGTATCATCGTCGAATGTTTCAAGAGCGATAAAACTCGGAAGCGGACTGACAATGAAAGCGCAGCTCTCGGTAAAACAGAACGCTGTTCCCGGAACATACGCTGTAAAGCTTGCAAGATCAAGCATATCTTATGTTTCGGACGACGGCATCACTTCTGTCGAGCTGTGGAAGCCTGCTGTGACTCAGGTATCAATAAAGATAACAGCTTCTTCGCCGGCTGCCGGGATCGGCAGCACCGATACGGCGGATACGGCACAGAATGTTCCGGCGAACATTCCCACAGGCGGCAGCGGAATAAAGAATACAAATACAGCCGGAACAACGGTTCACGACAGCCCGATCCCGATAGATAATGAAGAAACGGAAATTCCGGTTGATGACGAACAGGAAGAGAACGCACCGGAAAGCACGGGAAATGCAGGTGCCTCGAAAATATCACTGAGCAATTCACTTGCCGGATTGTCCGGCGGAAAGATCAGGCTTACAACACAAAGCGATTTTTTCGATAATGACTCGGTCATAACGCTGTCACAGAGCGATGCTGCGGAAAAAACAGCAGCCTTTGCACTTGAAAGTCTCGGAATGAACGGTCATGGCTGCTATCCGTTCGATATCGGGATATACGAGAAGCAGAGCGGAAAAACTATAGATTCGCTTGACGGCGGATTCATCGAAATAACAATGCCGATACCGCAGATGTTTGAAAAAGCGGCGGACAGGCTCTCAGTATATCATATTGTCGGCGGATTCCCACAGCTGATAAGAAGCAGTATCACGATCGAAGAGGGTACGTTCAGGCTCACGTTCAGGACAAATTCGTTCTCGCCGTATATGATAGTCGATACGGTGGGAGCACCGGCAGTTACCGGAGACAATGCCGACACTTACGGCAAGCCGGCAGGTGCCGGAGACAATGCCGATACATACGTAAAGCCTTTGGGAACCGCTCCTGCAAATACCGGAAATTCCGGCGGCAGACCGTTAAACCCCAATACCGGCGGAGTTATTGTCGCGGCAATAGCTGTACCCGGTGCTGCGGCAGGCTGCATGATACTTGCACGCAAGCAGATCAAACGCAGAAAAAGAACTAAAGGAAAGGGAATTGAGTGATATGAAAACAAATTATTTCAGAAGGATAACAGCGGCATTACTCGCGGCAGGTATGATATCAGCGACTCCGGCTATAGACAGCATAGTAGGGGGGATAGTGAGTATCGGCGCGGCGGCGTATTCATACGGAAATGTGAATGTCGGGGGAGTAAAGTATCTAACTAATTCAAATGGTTCAGCCTATGTGGCAGGCTACGCCGGTCCTGAAACCGATATAAATATATCTTCGGAGATTACTGATAGCGAAGGCGAAAAATATACGGTCACTTATATTGGTGATGATGTTTTTAAAGACAATACTGAGATAACATCAGTTAAAATATCTTCCGGAATAGAATCAATAGGGGAAAGTGCGTTTGAAGGCTGCATCAATCTTGAAAGTGTGGATCTCGGCAATGTTCAGCAGATAAGTATATCTGCATTTGAGGGCTGTACGTCGCTTACCGAAATAGAATTTCCAAAAAAGTCTGCCGATAATAATTGTTATATAGATAATTATGCTTTTAAAGATTGTACCGGACTTAAAAGCGCTGTTTTATCTGACATTCTGATTCATGAAAATGACAGCGGAGATATTTTTATGTATGTAAACGGAATATTTGTTGGCTGTACTGATCTTGAAAACTATTATCTTGATGACGATATTGACAGTCTTATAGAAATAGACGGTGTAATTTATACAGCTGACGGGAAGACGATAAAAGCATTTCCTGTGGGGCGTACTGAGTTTGAAATACCAGAAGGTGTTACAACAATAGGTGGCTTCAATTATTCTAATATAACAACTGTAACTATCCCCGGAAGTGTTAAAACAGTGGAAGGATTTTTCGGCTGTAAAAAACTGAGAACAGTTATTATAAACGAAGGCGTCGTAAAAATTGGATTCAGTGCTTTCTCAGGTTGCACGGCTTTAGAAAGTATTGACCTTCCCAACAGTATTACAGAAATCGGCAGCGATGCCTTCAAATGCTGTATCGCTCTCGAAAGTGTTGATCTCCCCGATAGCATTATTAATATCGGATCGGATGCTTTTTCGGGATGCTTTGCTTTTGAAAGTATAGATATACCCCAAAATACCCAAACAATAGGTGCCAATGCTTTTTCTGGCTGTCATAAGATCAAAAGCTTATATATCCCCGCCTCTGTTAAAGTGATAGGTGGAAATCCGGTGGCAAGCATATCCGGAGCATATTGCAACGGACAATATTTTGATTATGATGATATGCAGATAAAGGAGATAAATGTTTCTCCTGATAACAAATACTATAAAAGCATAGACGGTGTACTATATAACTATGATCTTACAGAGATAATAGCCTATCCAGCTGCAAAAACAGGCGGTTCCATAGAATTGCCGTCAGGAGTAAATAAAATATGGAACAGTGCTTTTTTAAACTGTGATAAACTTGAAAGTATAATATTTTCGGAAAATGTCACCGATATCGGATTTAGCGCTTTTGAAGAATGTGACAACCTGAAAGATATATCATTTTTTACTGATGAGAAGGTCGTTCCGGAACATATTAAATCAATATCACTTGATGCATTCAATTACTGCAAAAGCATAACGACTCTGAGCATACCTTCGTGTGTTACGAATATATTTGCCGATTGTATCATAGGGTGCAGCAGCCTTACATCGGTAACTATTCCGGAGAGTGTATCCATACTGCGTTATAGCTATGACTGCAAGCCAGATGACAGCGTTCCTCCGTTCTATGGTTCACAGCTCAGCACTGTTTATGGATATAAAGATTCTTTTGCCGAAGAACTGGCTGACAAGGACGGATATGATTTTGTTTCTATAGGAGAAGCAACAAATATACCGATTATACTGGAATGCACTCCCCAGTGTGAAATTTACTATAAGCCGGAAACGACCAAAGCAGTTTGGGTATTTATAGGAAGGATCCCGAAAGCAGAGTCATATAATATTTACCGTTCAGAGTCTCCCGACGGAGAAAAAACACTGATAAAAAGCTTAGATCAGATAACTTATGAAAACAGGTTATACGATAATGATAATATTGATTACTATTGGTATTATATAAACAGGTCAATCAACTGGCTTCGTGAAGGCAGAGATGTGTGGGGATTAGGTTACAGAGATACCGATATAAAGCCATACAAAACCTACTACTACTTTGCAACCTCCGTTGACGAAGACGGCAATGAATCCGGTTTCTCTGACTACGCAATGGTAAGCACAGGAGAAGAGGAGCCAGCCCCCGACCCTGAACCCGACGAAACAGCTATCTCCGGCACTCTTTCTTCATACGACCGCTCAATGGGAAGCCTTACGGTAAAACTCACTGACAAGAACGGCAAGACACAGACAAAATTCTCGTCGGACGGCACATACTCATTCAATGATCTTGATGAGGACGAGACATATACACTGTCATTCTCGCTGCCGAGACACGTTCAGAGAACATACCGGAATGTTGCTGCCGGAAGCGAGCTTGATCCCTCGCTTAACCTTTACGGCGATATAAACGGTGACGGCAGTGTTGATGCAAAGGACGCAACGCAGATACTCAGATATGATGCGGGAATGAACGGTCTTATACGAAAGCCCGACAAGTCCGAGGACGATTATCTCAAAGCTGTCGGAAACATTACCGGCACCGGCGCTCCCACCGCAAGAGACGCAACACAGATACTAAGGTATGACGCTGGTATCCCAAGCCGCCTGTCAAAATTACTGTGATCGGAAACGAGGTAAATAATGATGAAACGATTGAAAGCATTATTATTGTCACTGTCCATGCTGATATTTTCGGCTGTTCCGTCAATTCCGGCTTCGGCAGATACGGACGCAATTGTGACCGACGGTATCTGTACATCTGTGACCAGAGCTGCTCAGGGCGATGAGTTTTATGTGTATATCAAGGTCCCAGCTCAGAACAGCAAGGCTGATTCCGTCAGTATCCATGTAAGTTTTGAGGAAGATGTTTTTGAGGTGATCGAGTGGGATTCACACACCGATGAAGAATATGAAAAAATCGGAGAAAATTTTTTCAGGGCATCTCACGGAAACGCGGCTGCCGATATAGACCTTACTGAAGGTATCACTATGGAGGCAAAGGTAAAGGTAAAAGAAGATGCCGAGCCCGGAGATCATTCATTCAAAGTCGAAAAGAGCAGTCTGAGTCATTGGGACGAAGAACAGAATAAAGAGGTCGATCTGTGGACTGCCGGTATAACGGAGGCTAAGATCAAGGTCGTTGAGGCAGGCGCTGATACCCAGAATGCCGTTACAGGCGGCGGGATCTCGGTTCCGGATAAAACATACAAGCCCGGTGATACATTTGAGGCAAGCGTTATTATTCCGGAGATACCGACTATGGCGGACAGTATATCGATCAGAGTGGAGTTTGATGAGGACGCATTTGACGTGATCGAATGGTCACCGTCCCAGCTTAAAGGCGATTGGTACGATGATGCGAAAAACAGCAACTTTAACGGGTTTACTCCTCTGGCAAACTGCAAAGGTTTCTTTGCTCTGTCATACGGCAGCAAAAAAGCCAATATTGATCTGTCTGACGGGCTCACGCTGAAAGCCACGCTTCAGGTAAAGAGCGGAGCTGCGATAGGCGATCATATATTCACGCTTAAAAATTATGATATTTCTTTTGCCGATGATTATGACAGCGGTGAACCCAAACCCCTGTGGATCCCTGAGATCTATGATGATACTGTGAAAGTTACCGAAAAAGATGACCTTTCTGTTACCGGCGGCGGTATAAGTCTGTCCGACAATGATCTTACCGCAGGAGATAAGTTCGATCTGTTTGTAAATATCCCGCAGCTTTTGCGCAAGGCGGATCATGCAGAAATAAATGTAGAGTACAACAGCAGTGCTTTTGAAGTGCTTTCGTGGAATTCAGGCATAAGCGGCGTATCCGAAAAAGTGGACGAAACCAAGGGAATACTCAGCTTCACATACGACAGCAGCACAGCGGCACTTGACTTTACGGACTCGGAAATACTTATTGCAAATATGATAGTAAGGAGCGGCGCTTCAACCGATACGGAGACGTTTGAACTCACAAGCTGGAGTGTTGTATATACCGATGAACTCGGAGTAAAGCATGAGCTGTGGGATACTCCTGAAAAGAACAGAACTGTGTCTGCAAAAGTAAGAGCTATAAGCGATCTGACTGTAAAAAGCGACGGCATAAGTGTTTCAAGTTCGAGAGTAAGCGTCGGGCAAACCTTTAATGTGAATGTAAAAATACCTGCGCTGAATCACGCCGCAGACAAGATCAATATAAAAGTTGAGTTTGACAGCGATGCTTTTGCGCTTGTCACATGGACATCTCATCTTTCCGGAGTTAATGAAGAATCAGGAGAAAATTACTTCAGTGTGACAACAGGCACTGCTTCAAGTATTCTGATAAACTCACCCATAACAATAACAGCAAGGCTGAAGGTCAGAAACGGAGCAGTTCAGGAGAGATATCCTATCAGACTCGTCGCATCTACGATCTCATACGCAGATGACTACGGATATACGCACAAGCTGTGGAGCCCTAAAAATGAAACGGCTTATGTTAATGTTATCGGAACATCTTCCGACGACTCTGTTTACGGCGGCGGAATAAGGCTTTCTGACACATATCTTAATCCCGGAAATGAGTTCTACGTTTATATTGATGTTCCGGCAATAGGTGAATATGCCGATCATGCGGCGATCAGAGTTGACTACAATTATCAGGCTTTCGAGCTTCTGGACTGGGATCCGTATATCACAGGCGCAAAATCTACAAGCTATCCCGGATATTTCATCTTATCCGCGTCTAACAGCAGCAGGAATATCGACCTCAGCCAGAGCCGTCGTTTTACCGCAAAAATGAAGGTGCGCAACACGGCACCCTCCGGATATTATAATTTTGAACTTTCCACCGGAAGATTTTTCTACATGGATGATAACGGTTATGATACGCATGAACTGTGGAGCCCGGCGTACAAATATGCCGCACTGACAGTCGGCGCCGGTTACACCACGACCTATCCGCAGGTAACGATACGCGATCCGTGGAATGTTCCGGATAACTGGAATGTCGTGACCACCACAACAACACTGGAGACGATACGACGTCCTACAGATGACGATGACGACGAACCCGATAAGATCGTTACGGAGGATCGTGATACGGCATATTATCCCGAAGATGATGAAGAAGACATAGATCCGTCAGATGATGATACAACGAGGCAGGCTTCGGGAAACATCGAAATAACGCTGGACAATGAGCTTGACAGTCTCACCGCCGGTAAGGTGGTATTAAATACCTACAAGAAGTTCTTTGACCACAGCGTTATAATAATCATAAGGCGCACGGCTGCCGCAAATGAAGCCGGAACATACGCCCTGAGAAATCTCGGAATGGAGAATAACGAAAGTTACGCATTTGATATAAGTCTCTATGACACTGTTACAGGGCAGTATATACATTCACTCGGGGACGGATATATAGAGTTTGATATACCTGTTCCGTCAACCCTTGCCGACGATCTTGCCGCCGTAAGGCTTTACCATACAGACGGCAATTACCCTCAGCGCATCGACAGCAGTATTATTGTAGAGAACGGTCAGAAGAAGATACATTTCCGTGCGGATTCTTTCTCTCCGTATCTGATGACCGGAGGAATAAAGCAAAGCGGCGGCTCACAGCTTGTCGATCCCATTGATGTGAACGGCGGCAAGAGTGCCGGTCCGCTCAATCCAAACACCGGAATTGCTGCGGCGATCGTAATACCTGCCGCGCTCACCGGCTGTGCATTCCTTGTACGAAAGAAGACAAAGCACAGAAAGAGAGCTAAGGTAAAGAGAGAAGACTGAAAGGCAGATGTCCTCGCAGACGGCGCTGGGGCTCCGCTTTGATTGGCTTATATGTGCGCATCGTGCTCTCTCTTGGGCAGTCTATCGCCGCATCATGCAGCGACCCCGTCCCCGCTGCTTTTCAATGTGAAAAGCAGCAAAAGCAGATCACGTTAAAACGGAACTTGAAAAGATTCATCATATAATGAAAGCACAGAGCTTTTCAGATGTCAAGCTCATTTCGTCCTTCGGACGAACAAATGGCTTCAAGCTGCGCTATGAAGCCATTTGTTGGCTGATGAGCAGACATTAATTATTGCGGTACATGATCGGAAAAAGGATAGTGGTACACCATGTTTGGAGCAAAAATAGAATCTTTCAATATCATTACACTTCGTGAAACAGGTATGCGTGGCACAACAGAGTATGAGATCGTGACGAAGGACGATATAGCAGAAGTGTCATTTTACCGGATCAGATACACGCAGAGTCAGGATAGCCGTGAGCTTGACAGACGTGTCGTGTGCAGTAAAGAAACTATCATAAAGCTGCTTAATGGCTGTCATATTCTGTCGTGGAGAGGATTCGTCGGGGAGTGTCCGAAAGATGTCCTTGACGGAATAGCGTTCACTTTCGAAGCGACCGTCAATCAGGATAAAAAGATATATGCACGAGGTTCACAGAACTTTCCGGAATATTACGGAGATTTTATCAATGGGTTGCGTGATATTCTTGATAATAAACAGAATATGATAATCACATGACAAAGCATTTGTTTTTTAACGCACGTTAGCGGAAATAAATTAATAATTAGGGAGGAAAAATTATGTATGAAGTGTTGAATCAAATGCGCCGAAATGGGATCGAGGACAGGGAGAAGCTTGTGGCGTGGTTTGATATCATGACAAGAAAACCTATGGAAGTCCAGACAAAACTGCTGCTGGAGCTCCTGAATGAAAATAAGGACACCGAATACGGAAAGAAATATGGATTTGCAAATATCAGCTCGATCGAAGAATACCGGAAACAAGTTCCGATCACCGAGTATGATGATTACGCACCGTACATTGAACGAATGGTAAATAACGGAGAAGATAACCTTATTTGCAGTCAGAAGCCTGTCTGGTACAACAAGACGTCCGGAACTGTAGGCGTTCCGAAAAAGATTCCTTACACACAAAGGACACGGGACTGCTTTACCCGATACAGCCTGGGTTATCAATCAGGATTTTTATACAGACATCTTCAGGATAAATATTTTGGCGGTCGCTGGCTGAATCTGATACGCTGCGGCGGCTCAATAATCAGGCTCGCTGACGGAACTCCTTACGGACCGATCTCCGAGGCGTCTCTGCGGCCATATATCGACAAATGGCAGCACATTTTCCCCACTCCGAGTCAGGCAACATTTTCTCCGAAAGGCACCGATACAAGATATCTGAATTCAAGATATGCACTCTGCGACAAGGACCTGAACAATATAGCATGTACATTTACAGGCTTTATTCTTGATTTCTGCCGTTACATAGAAAAGAATTGGAAGCTTCTTGTAAATGACATTGAAAAGGGAGTTATAGATGACTCTATTGAGCTTCCCGAAGATTTAAGAGAGAGCCTTAGTGCTGAGCTAAAACCCATGCCGGAGCGTGCGGCGGAGCTGAAGGCTATCTTTGAGAAGGGGTTTGATACGCCGTTTATCCCGAAGGTCTGGAAAGATCTTCGATTCGTTGTGGGCGGAGCTTCCGCAGGATTTGCAAGATACACAAATGAAGTACGCGAACGATATCTTGGAACAGACATAGCATTTTACTATCGTGGGATCTCGGCTTCAGAGGGCATTTTTTCTGTTCCGGTCGAACTTGCGTCACATGAATCTGCTCTTATCCCGGATTCATTGTTTTATGAATTTATTCCTGTTGACGAAGAAAACGCTGAGCCTGTCACTATGGACAGACTTGAGGTAGGAAAAAAATATGAGCTTGTCATAACCAATCATTCGGGCTTCTACCGTTATCGAATGAAAGATGTGATTTTGGTCACGGGTTTTTACAACGCCACACCTTTGGTAGAATTTCAGTACCGTATTGATAAGACTGTAAGCCTAATGGGCGAGAAGACCACGGAAATGGCGCTTCGTGTCGCGGCGGACAATACCGCGAAAGAATGCGGCTTTCTGCTGGTGGACAGCTCCGTTTATCCCGATACCGATGATGTCAGATATGTATTCATAATGGAGATAGACCGTGTGCCAAAAGAGCTGGATGCTGAAACTGTCATTGATTGCCTTGAAAGGAATCTGGAGGCGGTCAACCCCTCGTATGCGGATAAGGTCAGAAACGGTCTTATAAAGCCTTTGAAGCTTGTATTTGCGCAACCTGAGACGTATGTGCTGTACAAAGAGATGATGCTGATGAAAGGCAATTCTATCGCACAGCTCAAACCTGTAACAGTAATAGGAAATGAATTGCAAAGGAAATTTTTCTTTGCTCTTATCGAGGACTTTGAAGAAATCAAAAGGGTGTCTGCGCTATAAAATAGCTCCTTATGTAAGGGATATGTTGGCTGTGGGTGCAACATATCCCTGCATTTGAATGAAAATAAATCTTCAGCAGCAATACATATCAAAATCAAATAAAAGTTGTCAGAACTTTCTTGCCTGTTGCTGCACTCAGATCATTTACATAATCATCTATCCAACCGGTATCTCCGTTTCCGAAGCTGTGTTCCTGCCCGATGTCGTGAAGTCCGGTAGAATTGAACTTTATCGAAAGATCCATTTTTGTAGAACTGTCGGAATAGCTGTATTCTGCCGCGTGGTCAATATAGCTGTGCAGGAGCTTTGTATGCTGCTCAACGGTAAAACCGTCCGCAGGATTTGCTTTTGCGTATTCGTGCAGCATATCCTTTACACTCCTGTTGTCGGCTGTGATGAAGTCGTTCCCATTCTGTGTACATTCCGCAAGGTTCACGCCTATAAACTCCTTCACAAGCTCGTTAGAGTACCGGAGCGTCTGACCTTCCTTGATTATCTGCGAGCTGTTCTCCCATAAACTGCAAAGCCTTATATGGTCATAAAGATTTTTGCCGTTCTGACCGTTATTGAGCGCGTTTTCTATGCTTGCCGATTTTTCCTTGTCGGCGCCGTCAACAGTGATCTTATTGGTGTACGCATCAACAGAAAAAGTATATTCTTCACCTGCGGATACACTGATACCATTCTCGGAGAGAATATTGCCGATCTGTCGGTTTATCATCTGACGGTCAAAGCTGTTTCTGTCGATCTCACTCAGGTATGCGCCGTTAGAAATGTATTCCGAGGACTGGTAGTCATATTGCGCTCCGTTTATGCGATTACTTGCGTTTGTAATTTGTTTTCCGGCTCTGTCATTTACTGCAACTATCTCATTTCCTGCATTTTCAAGCCTTCTGTGATTTTCAGCCTTTGCTTCGTCAAATGCAGCAGAGACTTCTGAAAGCGTAGCTTTTCTAACTTGTGAAGCAGCCATTCTTATCTGCGGCTTTTTATAGATGTTCAGTCTTTTCGCTGCTGTTTCATCAAGAACCGCATTATTTAACTGACGCGAAAAGCCGTCGGAGCGCCTTCCTGCTTTGACTTTCCCATTTCTTTGAGAAAGCATTCTGGACATCAGCGAAGACCCATATTGCAATTTAAGAAAAGAACTGTTGGGATAAAATTTTTTAATATTCATGGTAATCCCCTCTCACATCATTGCAAGCAATTCGGAAATGTCAAGGAAGATGACAGGCGGAATCTCGCTGACATTTGCCGCCGCATAGCTCATAGCATCGGGGATATCCGTTTCCGCGTCGATCATTGATGCAAACGCGAGCCGCCGTTCGAGCGACAGCGCCTGAGCCTGCGCAAGGGCTATCTTCTTCTTTTTCAGCAGCTTCTCAAATTCCTCGCGGCGCTTGTCCCGCAGTTCTTTGAGCTGTTTCCAGTATTCTTCCTTTTCCTCTTTCGTCAGCTTGCCCTCTCCGGTGGAAAACGAATCCTGACGGAAGTGCTCCGGCTTGCTGCCGAATTGAAGGGTGTGGTGCTGATTTCCGCTTAACTGTCGTATTCCCGGCGGTATCGCTGCCGAGAACGCACCGTGGATCTGCTCCAGAACCCACTTCTCGTAATCCGGTTCTTCCTGCATTCGCTTATACCCTGCGTCGGAAATGCTCACGGCGTATGTATCACCGAACTGCGACGGGTGCAGGGAAAGCGAGGAAATGCGGTCTTTGATGTACGCTTTGTAGTCATCGAGGGACTGCTTTTTTTCGTTTATGCAGTTTTCGAGTGCAGCAGCGAAACCGTTATCTGACGGTGTTGGTGCTATGCTGTCCGTGAATGCTTTCATATAGGCAGTCTGCGCGGATATGTAAACTGTGTTGCTCATAAGATCCGATCCCCTTTCCGCTTTTGATAACTGTAGATGTCTTGCGTATATTATATCGCACAAACTTTTGCAAAATCAAGCAAATTGCTGTGAAACGCGCTTTTTAGTGCGCGAATTATTGGAGCATCAGCATGACGGTGAGCGTGAACTTTCCGCCCTTGCAGTTGATCTCAATACCGCCGCCGTACTTTTCGGCGGTGTTTTTGATGTTCAGAAGTCCGAAGCCGTGGTTCTCGCTGTCGGATTTGGTAGTTGCAGGAAGTTCTCCGTCTGCAATTTCCGCGCCGGTGCAGGAATTTGTGACCGTGATAATGAACGCGTTCTTTTTCCGTGATGACGAGATAGCTATATTCCGCTCGTTTTCCGGGCATTTCTCCGCTGCTTCAATCGCGTTATTCAGCGCATTGTTAAGGATAATGCTCATATCCAGCGCACCGTCTTTGAGATCGGACGGGTAGTGAAAATCGCACTCAAAAGAGATACCACGCTTTGCAGCTTCGGACTGCTTTTCTGTCAGGATAACATCGGTCACCGGGTCGCCGCTGCTGATACCGGGGTCATTCCCGATACGGGCGCGTGCTTCCCGCAGATAGCTTTCAAATGCTTCATTCTCGCCGCGTTCGTGCAGGCTTTCGAGGACTGCAAGGTGATTTCGCATATCGTGCCGGACTGCGCGGATATCGCGGTAAAGGCTCTCCGCACCGCTGATGTAGTCGCGGATATTGTCGGTCTGCATGACAAGCATTGCATTCTCTTTTTCCTTTCGCTGTGCGGCTTTGATCTGCTCAAAAAAGCAGATCATAACAATAATTGCGGCATAGGAAATGATGTAATAAACAAGTGACGGAAAATCGAACGGTTTAACATTTATCTCTCTTGTGTCTATGCTGTTAAAATACAGCAGCATACGGTAATTGTTTATGTTGCACGCGCTTGGCAGAATAAGCATTACCGCTTCTTTAATGCTCATATCATTTGATTTGGTGACAAATACTTTGTGGAATATAACTATCATCAAGTACATTATCGCAGAATGTACTATCGCTCGTGCCGCATCAAACAAGACATACATTGAGATAAGCAGATCATAGTTATCAAGAAGATTTTCTATCAGCACTCCCATTAAAGGCATTGATACCGCCAGCCATACAACATTCGTGACTGCTCCGGTGAGCCAGCGTACAGAGAAAAAAGTGAATGCGAGGAATACTTTTTGCGGATAATTACGTCTGTCTATAAGCGTAAACACAATAAATGCCGCAACTATCGCCGCGCTGTATGCGGCAAGATTGCTGAATTCCTCCGGTACAAAATACATTATTCCGATAATGCCGGCATATGTCGCCCCTGCTGCCCATACAGCAGCTTTCTTCTTTGTGAACGGAGCAAGAAACTGCATTATTCCCACTGCATAAACGAGCAGTGAGGTTATCATAGCCGAGACAAGCGCGTAATCGGTATAAATACTTAATTTATACATCGTCCGACCTCCGCAGGTATTTCAAATATGCTTTCACAAGCTCGGAATAGCGCTTTTTTGCAAGTATCACCTTGTCGCCGTTGTCAAGCGTCACCTGCGAAGATGTGTAGCTTGCAAGATACCGCAGATTTATCAGATATGAGCGGTGCGTGCGGAAGAAGCTGTCGTCCGTGCATTTCTCAAACTCGGACAGCTTGCCGCGGTACTCGACTTTCCCGCTTGCCGTGTGCAGTATCAGAGTGCGGTCAAACACCTCGGCGTACATGATCTCTGACAGCGCAAGTTTAGTGCTGACACCGCCGGATTTTACCGCTATGAACCGGTCGTTCGTGGCATTGGCTGTTGGCACGGAACGGCTCTCTATCGCTTTGTGCATGACTTCCGAGAACTTCTCCGCAGATACCGGTTTCACAAGAAAGTTGAATGCTCCGACATCGAACGCGTCAAAAACTCTGTCCTCAAATGCGGTCACAAAAATGATCGCGGAACCGCACCCTCTCTTCCGCAGCTCCCGTGCGGTCTGCATACCGTCGATGCCGTTCATTCCTATATCAAGAAAGATTATGTCGAAGCTGACCGGGCATTCGAGAAGCTCCGCACCGGAAGAAAACCCTGTTATCACCGCGCCCGGGCTGAACAGCTTTATATTGTCCGAAATGCTCCTGCGAAGTTCGGCTTCATCATCACATACAGCAAATCTCATGGTATCACCCCTTACATTATTATATCGGACAACATGACATAAATCTTTAATGTATGGTGTGAAATGCACTTTTTCTGATGTGAAATATGTTGACAAAAATGCGAAAAGCAAAAAAGGCTAAAACCGCCGTTTATTTGCGATTTCAGCCTTTTTGTTGTATTCAGTCTGAATAAGCCGCAGTCTGTATGTCTGCGTTATTCGGGGACTTCTCTATGCGTAACCGACAGACCTTGCAGGGCTAATTCTCAAGCGTAAGCGACTTCTCTGACAGTCTCAACGGTACTTCAATAACGCATCTGCCGCACATATATGATCGTTTTACTCTTCAAATATCTGCTGTGAAGGTATGCCGTTTTTCTGGAGCTCGTCAATAAGGATCTGTATCGCGTCGTCGGTAGAACCGCTGTCGATTATGTGTATCTCCGCTTCACCGTCCGGAACAGCTTTTGCCATATCAACTACCGAGCTGACAGAGACTTCAGCATCATTTACGGTATATTTGTTACCGCTTACTGTAACTGTTATCTTAGTCACTGTTTTTTCGGAGGTTTCGGCTGTTCCCTGAGGCGCATCCGTATCAGCAGCGGTAACTGATGTCTGTACGGTGCTTGAAGTTGATGAGCCGCTTGAACCAAGCTCTTTCCCGCCGAATATGCCAAGCTTCTGGAGCAGGAATATAAGCGCTCCGATAAGAAGTATAAGGATCAGAAGCAGGATTATTATTCGGGCTTTTGACCTGTTTCTTTTCTTAAGCTTTTTGTTCTGCTTTTCGAGCTTTTTCTGACGTTCTTCGATGTTGTCCTTTGCCATGTTTTTTCTCCTTTTCATCTTGAAGTGCTGATATAATTACAGTAGAATTTACTGTATTTTTCTTTTACATCTTCTGTGGCAGCCCTTATAAGGTTTGTGTCCTGACGCATTATGACACTGCCGTCATAGATAACTGAGCAGAGTATTACGTCGTTTTCGGAAATACCCAGAGAATCAAGAGCCGCTGTAATAGCCGATGCGACCTGTGTCTGATCGCTGAGGGAAGCACGCGATATCTCCTCGCTTCCGGAATATACAGCCAGTACCCCCGAATCGTCATAACGGATCTTTATCGTTATGGTATGTCCGTCCGCAAAGCTGTCAACAGCCTTCTGATTCGCAACAGCAACGCTGTCGGATATTGCATCGAGCAGCTTGTCAAACTCGGTGTTGAGCAGGTCGTATTCCGACTTGGTATCCTCAAGCTCCTGCTCTGCGTCAAGATATTTCTGCTCGTATTCAGCCACTTGTTCGGCTGCTTCGGTCTTTACTTTTTCGTTGTTCTGCTCCATGCTCATCATGACCCAGAACAGCATTATGAGTATTACGTCAAGCAGTGCGGTAAGTTCGATCACGATACCACGATTTCTCATTTCCGATCATCACCGCTTTCAGGCTCTGACACAACTGCTTCCGCTCCGGCTTGTTTCACTTCCGCAGTGTCGCCGAAATCAAGATCTTTGTCAGGCTCTTCCTCAAACCACTGACCACTTTCGGATCTTTTTTCGGGAATATAGTATGTATCGACTATCACAGGCTCTTTTTCGTTCTTCACAGTATCCTGTACCGCATCGTCATCGGAGATATCATATCCCTCCACTGTACCGTTGTGAGAAACCGTCTGCTGTGCCGGTGAGACGTTTGTATTTTCATCTGCTCTTTCAAGGTACATCTGGACGCTCTTTGAATTGTTTTCGATGAGCGGTGCGATCATACCGTCGAGAAATTTGAATACTATCGCAAAAATAAGTCCCCAGAAAGTCGATGTGAGCGCACCGTAGAAATTTCCGGTGACGTTTTCCATATCTGAGACGAGTCCGAGAAGTGACACGACTGTTCCGAGTATTCCGAGCAGCGGGAAGATACCGGTGATGTTCACGAACAGGGAGTAGAACTTGTCCGCCTCGTCACGCATACCCACAACTTCTTCAATGCTCAGCGATGACACCTGATCGTCGGTCTGCTGTCTGGACAGCCTGAAATGTGATACGTGTATCTTGTGGTTCATTTTCTTGTAGAGCTTGTCCGAGGACTTTCTAACCATATAATAAACGAACCCGTTTAGTATGGCGGCGAGGAAAATGATGATGTCAAATCCCCACAGATTTCTGAAAATTACGGAAAACAGATTCAATCATACCATCTCCTTTGTCTGCACTGTATCAATTGTATCACAAAACCCGACAAAAATCAACAACAAATCCGCAGGATCTCGTTATTACAGAAACAAGCCGCGCAGGCTGTCCGTAGTGAAATATCAGTTGAGCCCTTTCATAGTGAGCGAAATGCGGTTTTTCTTTGTATCTATGCCGAGTATCTTCACATTCACGATATCGCCGACTTTTACAACGTCCAGAGGGTGCTTTACGAATCTGTCGCAGAGCTGAGAGATATGCACAAGCCCGTCCTGATGCACTCCGATATCCACGAACGCGCCGAAATCCGTGATATTGCGGACAGTGCCTTTGAGTTCCATACCTTCTTTCAGACTGTTTATATCAACAACATCGGTACGCAGCATCGGCTTTGGCAGCTCGTCTCTCGGGTCGCGTCCGGGCTTCATCAGTTCCTTGATTATATCGGAAAGCGTCATATCACCGACTCCGGATTCCTCGGCAGCCTTTTTCAGACCAAGTTCTTTTACCTTGCTTCTGATCTTTTCTCCCGCTGCCTTTGAGTATTCGCCCTTTATGTCGGATTCGGTCAGTCCGCACAGTTCAAGAAGTTTTCTTGCGGCTCCGTAGCTTTCGGGGTGTACGGCAGTATCGTCAAGAGGTTCCTTGCCGTCACGCACTCTCAGAAATCCCGCACACTGCTCGAATGTCTTCTTTCCGAGTTTGCTGACTTTGAGGAGCTGTTTTCTGTCGGTAAAACCGCCGTTTTCTTCGCGGTAGGCAACTATATTTTTCGCAATGCCCGAATTAATTCCCGCAACATAGGACAAAAGCGCCACAGATGCGGTATTTACATCTACACCCACATTGTTCACGCAGTCCTCGACTACACCGCCGAGAGCTTCCGAGAGCTGCGCGGGCGGCATATCATGCTGATACTGACCGACTCCTATTGCCTTCGGTTCGATCTTCACAAGCTCTGACAGCGGATCCTGAAGCCGTCTTGCGATAGATACGGCACTGCGCTCGGTAACATCGAAATCCGGAAATTCTTCCTGAGCCAGCTTGCTTGCGGAATACACGCTCGCTCCGGCTTCGGACACAACCATGTAGCTTACCGGAGTATCGAGTTCTTTTATCATATCCGCAATAAATACCTCGCTCTCATGGCTGGCGGTGCCGTTTCCGATAGAGATAGCGTTCACGCCGTGCTTTTTTATGAGTGCGGTGAGCTTTCTTTTTGATTCCTCAGTCTTGTTGTGGGGCGGCGTAGGATATACTACTGTCGTATCGAGCACCTTTCCGGTGGTATCTACTACCGAGATCTTGCAGCCTGTTCTGTAGCCCGGGTCGAAGCCCATTGTGACCATACCTTTTACCGGTGGCTGCATCAGGAGCTGACGCAGATTGTCGCCGAACACTTTTATTGCGGCAGTGCAGGCTTTTTCAGTGAGGTCGCTGCGGACTCTGCGTTCTATGGACGGGTGTATAAGGCGTTTGTAGGCATCTGCCGCGGCATCGGAAACAAGCTCTGAATTGCGGTTCTTGGCTTTGATGATACGGCTTTTTATAGTTGCTGTCATATCGTCCGCATCTACATCTACAGTTACCTTCAGCACGCCCTCGCGCTCTCCTCTGTCAATAGCAAGTATGCGGTGTGTGGGTATTCTGGTCACTGATTCCTTATAATCGTAATAATTCTCATAAACGCCGTCCGTGTCGCTTTCATCGTCTGCCTTCACCGAGCAGATCAGGGCATTGCGGTCATACAGTCCGCCGAGTATCTTCCGTATTTCCGGGTCGTCCGAAACATTCTCCGCGATTATATCCATTGCGCCTGCGATCGCATCTTCGGCAGAATCAACGCCTTTTTCCTCATTTATGTATTTTGCGGCTTCTGCGTCTGGATCATCGGGCGACTGTGCGAAAATGAACTCTGCGAGGGGTTCAAGTCCCTTTTCTTTCGCAATGCTTGCACGGGTCTTTTTCTTGGGCTTGTAGGGACGGTAAATATCCTCAACAGCCGCAAGAGTTGCAGCTTCAGAGAGATCTTTCTCTATTTCATCTGTAAGCTTTCCGAGTTCTTCTATCGCGGTGCGGACTTCTTCCTTCCGTTTTTCGAGATTTCGCAGATAGTTAAGGCGCTCTGACAGCTCACGGAGCTGCTGGTCATCGAGTGCGCCGGTGGCTTCTTTTCTGTAGCGCGCGATGAAGGGGATCGTATTTCCGGCGTCCAGCAGCTCTACAGCCGCTTTTGCCTGAGACAGGCGGATACCGAGTTCCTCCGAGATCTTTGCTGTAATATCCATTTTAGTCTCCTTATAGAGTTGAGATTATTGTCACAAGCTATATTAATGTCTGCTCATCAGCCAACAAATGGCTTCATAGCGCAGCTTGAAGCCATTTGTTGGCTGCAAAAGTGCAAGGCAGTTATTGAGGACACATTATATTATAACACAAACCATTATCCAAATCAAGAGTATTTTTTCGGTACGGGAAGGTGAAAGAAATTTCATAAAACAATCACTTGTAATCGGACGTTTTGTGTGATATAATATATAGGCAATACCGCACGCTCTTTGCGCGGTATAGCCTATACATTAAAACTATGACTGTTTTTGCTGTTTCGGCACGCTTTTTCTGCGGTATGACCTGAAAGTTCAGGAAAGGATATTGATATGAATAATGTAAAATGGCTTGAAAATGCCGTATTCTACGAGATCTACCCACAGTCGTTCTGCGATTCGGACGCGGACGGCATCGGTGATTTTCAGGGCATCATCAGCAAGCTCGGCTATATAAAAGAACTCGGCTGCAATGCCGTATGGATGAACCCGTGCTTTGCGTCTCCTTTTCTCGATGCAGGATATGATATATCCGATTATTACACAGCCGCACCGAGATATGGGACAAACGCCGATCTCAAACGGCTGTTTGAAGAGATACATAAGCTGGATATGCACATTCTCCTCGATCTCGTCCCCGGTCATACGTCGTGGGAGCACAAATGGTTCAGAGAATCCTGCAAAGCAGCGAAAAACGAATACACAGACCGCTATATCTGGACAGACAATACGTGGGAAGCACCCGAAGGAATGAATGCGCTGATCGGCATTTCAGAGCGTGTGGGAGCCTGCGGCGTGAATTTCTTCTCGCATCAGCCTGCGCTCAATTACGGCTATTACAAGCCGAAACCGGACAAGCCGTGGCAGCAGTCACCGCAGGATCCCGGACCGAGAGCTACGCTTGAAGAAATGAAGAATATAATGCGTTTCTGGCTGAGAACGGGCTGCGACGGTTTCCGTGTGGATATGGCTCATTCGCTGATAAAGAATGACGATAACGGAAAAGGCACTATCGCCCTCTGGCAGAATGTGCGTGAGTTCCTCGACCGTGAGTTTCCGGAAGCGGCAATGGTGTCCGAATGGGGAGAACCCGACAAATCGCTTCAGGGCGGGTTTCACATGGACTTTCTTCTGCATTTCGGCCCTTCGCATTACAATGACCTGTTCAGATGCGAAAAACCGTACTTTGCAGGAAACGGAGATGCTTCCGAATTTGTGAAGACATATAAAGCGAACCGTGAAAGATCAGGCGGAAAAGGTCTTATGTGCATTCCTTCCGGAAATCACGATATGATAAGACTGGCAAAATATATACGCGGAGAACGTCTGAAACTGTCATTTGCTTTTCTGCTGTCAATGCCGGGTGCGCCGTTCATTTACTACGGCGATGAGATCGGAATGAGATATGTTGAGGATATCCCGTCGGTCGAGGGCGGTTATGAGCGTACCGGCTCACGTTCGCCGATGCAGTGGGACGATACACAGAATGCCGGATTCAGTGCTGCTCCGGCTGACAGGCTTTATATCCCGATCGACCCGTCGGAAGACCGACCCACCGTAAAAGCGGCAGCCGCCGACAAGGATTCTCTCTGGCACGAGATCCGGAAGCTTATAATGATAAGAAACGGACATTCAGCTCTTCAGAGTTACGGGGATATTGAGTTTGTTTATTGTGAAAAGGACAGATATCCGCTTGCTTATATAAGATCGGACGAAAATGAGAAAATACTTGTCATACTGAATCCTTCCGATAAAGAAGTCGTTTTTCCTTTTGACGGAAAGCTTGGGGAAGAAGTGTATTCGTTCGGAGGGAATGCTGCTCAGAACGGCGGCAGGATCACAGCTGCGCCTGTATCCGTCTGCTGGAATAAGATCGTATGACACAGACGGAAAATGATTGGGCATTGCCGCATTTATGCGGCTGATTTGAATAGACCGAAGGTAAAATATGCTTGAATGGAGAACCCCTGCAATAAATGATATCCCGGAAATGAAGCGGATCATAAGCTCTTCCGGTGCAATGGGCAGCGATGCCTGCGCGGCGAATATATTTCTCCTGCGTGAAAAATACAATATAAGGATAGCTATAGCGGAAGGCTCGCTTTTCCGGCTTTATACCGGAACAAGAATTCCCGGGCGCAGCGGTATAACCTTTCCGCTGGGAGGAGATCGCGTAAAAGCGCTCGATATGCTTGCGGAGGATTGCCGTGAGCGGAATAAGATCCCGCATTTCGTTTTTCTGACAGAAGAACAGAAGGAAATAGTTTCGTCCTGTTTTCCGGAAATGTGCTTCGACACATCGGACGGAAATTCTGATTACACCTATACAGCTCAGCACCTCGCAGAGCTTCAGGGAAAGGAGAATGTGAAGAAACGCAACCGTGTCAGTCACTTCTGCCGCGAATATCCTGAATGGGAGATAAGGTATTCTGAAAACGAAGTCCCGACTTCATTCACGCGGGATATGATCTCGGTGGAAGAACGCTGGTTCAAGTCCCAGACAGAGCGCGTGGATTCGACATTTGTAGAGCGTCTCGAAATATATGAGGCGTGCAGGTACTGGGAACAGCTCGGTCTGCTGGGCGCGGTGATATATGTCGATAATGTCCCTGCTGCAATGACAATATCCTCTGAGATCTCTCCCGGCTGTTTCGATATCCATTTTGAAAAGTGCTACGGAGAGTATGCGCAGGCGGGAGGCTTTTCCGTCATAAATAAATACTTTGCGCAGCATCTTGCTGCAGAGCACGCTGCACAGTGGATAAACAGGGAAGAAGACATCGGACTTGAGGGGCTTCGCAGAGCTAAAATGGCGTACAGGCCCGATAAAATGCTGGAAAAATACCATACGAGAAGAGGGTGATAAGATGCTGAGTGAAGTCCTTTCAAAGCAGTCCTGCGCAGAATGCGGATTCTGCTGTTCATTCAGAAGACAGAGCCTGTGGGAACTCCCGAGAGTTCCGGCAGGATTCACAGAGAAATACAGAACGGATATCAGCGGCGAGCCGATAGAATATACTTTCGGAGTGCATAAAAACGCTGAATTTGCGATAACTGAGCTTCATGGAAAATATCTTACAGACGATCCCGATGAAGAAGTCAGATGTCCTTTTCTTGACCCGCACAAGGGCTGTACTCTGCCCGATGAAGACAAGCCGTTCGACTGCAAGATATGGCCGTTGAGATATATGGAACTGCCTGACGGTGAGCTCAGAGTCTGTCTTACACCTACCTGCCCCGAGATAAACAAACTCCCCGTCGGACGAATGAAACAGCTCGCGGACAGCGGGATCGGGGAAAAAATAGCGGAATATGCGGAAAAATATCCGTTTATCATAAAAGAATACAAGCCCGGTTTTACGATACTGTAAACCTGCCGGCAAAATTTGAAAGAAGACGGTCAGATATGAAGAAGATTATTTCACTGTTTGCAGCGGCGGCGGTTCTTATCGCGGGGGGCTGTTCGGGCGGTGATCCGGCGCAGACAAGTGCTGTTACACAGGACTTGCAGACCGGGCAGACAACAGATGATGAGTACAATGACAGCGAAACCGATGCACCTGTAGGCGGCGAAAACACAGAAACCACAGTGCGTCAGCCCGTATCAGGATATCGTCTGTCGGTAGAAGACCCGACGGGAAAGATGTCTGTCGAACGTGCTCCGGAAAAATCGACCCCAATGGGCGATGAGGATACATGGACGATATTTGTGTATCTCTGCGGTACCGATCTTGAAAGCGATCTCAGTATGGCATCTCTTGATATTTATGAAATGGGTGACGCTGAGGCAAGCGAAAATATTAAATTTGTCGTTCAGACAGGCGGCACAAGTCAATGGGACGATGAATCTTTTAGCAATGATGTCTGTCAGCGCTGGGTCGTGACGGACGGCGGCAAGGAGCTTGCGGACAGTGTTCCGCTCGCAAATATGGGTGATCCCGCTACCCTGGAAAGCTTTCTTGAATGGGGAGTGGAAAATTATCCTGCCGATAAAATGGGGGCTGTATTCTGGGATCACGGCGGCGGATCTATCACAGGCGTATGCTTTGATGAGCTCTACGAAAGTGATTCGCTCTCACTTGCGGAGATCAACACCGCTCTTTCAGACGTTTATGACAAGATGACCGACAAGTTCGAGTTCATCGGATTTGACTGCTGCCTCATGGCAACTGCCGAAACAGCAAACATTCTTGCTACTTACGCAAGATATTTATACGCCTCCCAGGAGTTGGAGACAGATACAGGCTGGGATTATCAGACCATAGGTACATATCTTGCTCAGAATCCCGAATGTGACGGAGGGGAACTCGGACAGATAGTGGCTGACAGCTACTTCAGCGACAGCGCGGAGATATATCAGGACAGCGAGAGTACATTTTCTGTCATGGATCTTGAAAAGACCGATGATTTCATCAAGGCGTTCAACGATTATGCGTATAAGCTTTATGATGCGGCACAGACTGAATTTACCGGTATAGTGAGAGGCATCAACAAGGCGGATAATTTCGGCGGCAATACAGAGACTGAGGGATATACAAACATGGTCGATATCGGCAGTATCATCGAGCAATGCTCGCAATATGCCGACGGCACCGAAGCCCTTTCTGCGCTGAGTGATTGTATAGTTTACATAATAAACGGCAGCGATCATCCGGACGCGTGCGGACTTTCGATATACTTTCCGCTTGCAATACAGGGATCGGAAGAACTCAGCATATTCTCCGGTATCTGTATAAGCCCGTACTATCTCTCTCTTGTCGATATGGAAGCATCAGGATATGCTTCCGGCGGTTACAGCAATTCTGCCCTCTTCACCGAGGACGGAAAATGGACAGAGAACAATTGTGTGTGCGAAACTTGTGAGGCGGGATATTTCAGCAGTTCATCAGATATCGACAGCTCAGAGAGCGAACTTATCGTATTTGCGGAAAAACCTCACATCAATGAGAGCGGGATATACACATTCAGACTTGAAGAAGAGAGCCTGAACTGCACCGAAAGTGTCAATGCGTACATTTATCTTGAAAATGAAAACGGCGATCTGGTCGAGCTCGGTGAAACAAATGACATCTACGCAGACTGGGACGAGGGCGTTTTCGAGGACTACTTTGACGGATACTGGCTCGGACTCGGTGACGGGCAGATACTTGCGGCATACGTTGTTGATGAAACCGATGAATATACCATTTTCACTTCTCCGGTGAAATTGAACGGTACTCCCACAAATCTGCGCATACGTGTGTATTTTGATCAGACTGTTATTGTTGACGGAACATGGGACGGCGTTGACGAAAACGGTGTTGCTGCACGCAAAATAAATAAGCTCACAGCCGGAGACAAGATCGAGCCTTTGTATTATCTCGAAGACGAAACTGTATTTCCGGGCAGTGAGTATTTGTGGGAAGACAGCGGCAAAGATGCAGGATTCAAAGTGCTGCCTGTAGGGGATTATTACTATGGATTCTATATTTATGATGTTTACGGCGATTATTGCCCGACCGACTATGTGGTTTTCACTATAGATGAAGAAGGAAACATATATTTCTACGGTGATGAAGACGGAAACTACAGCGATGGCGGCAGCCGCGATGATGAATAAGGTGACTAAGGGGAACCTCTAAAAACCCATTTGAGAGAAAAAGAACTGCTTGCACCAACTGCTTCGTCAAGTCTCCTCACCTTGCATCAGCAAGCTTTCGGAGCCTTTCCTTGCTTTTGGCGCAATCATCTCATTTTCTCTATTCAAAGCGGTTTTTAGAGGTACCCTAAGGAGATTAAGGCAGCAGCCGGTACCGTGCATTATTCGCACGGTATCGGCTTTTTGATTTGCATCGGCGCGGAAATTGCTGTAAAATATTGACATATCAATAAAAAAGTAGTATAATAAATTTTAAGGCATTGCCGCACTAACAGATGCATAAAAGCTTCTTCCGCACACTATTTATGCGGTATGCCTTAATATTACGGATTTTTCGTTTAGTTCTTCGGAAAGGTGCGGCAATGATCGACAGAGGAAAAATTAGTGATATAAATGATTTTTTTCTGCCGCCCGAAAAGCGGAACGGCGGCTGTGTGTATTTCTACAGAATAGCAGGCTGTTTTGAAGGCTTCGGATCTTTCATAGGGAAATACCTTGATGAAGCACAAACTAACGGTGTTGTGATCGAAGGCGGGATCAGAAATCCAACACAGGGTAATCTCGAATACTATTCCGAAATACTCGGAGACAGCTTTAAAGAAGATGCTTCTTTTATAAGCGGAGCACTCTCAAAATGGCTCCCGAGACTTGACCCCGGACAGAACAAGCTGTGCGCAGATGCTCTGTACAGTACGCTCAGACTGCTCGAAGCTGACGGAAAGAACGAAAATATCCGCAAAAACACCTATGTCAAGTTCATGTGCTGGCTGTACTACAGGTTCGAGCCGGTGGTCAGGCGCATAGGAGGAGAAAAATACCCCAAAATATTGTATGAGGGAAGCTGCATTTCCTCACATGAGATAATGCTTATAACAGCACTCTGCGGCTGCGGCTGTGACGCGGTGCTGCTTGAATATGACAGCGATGCCGCATACCTGAAAGCGGACCCTTCATCAAAATACTCCGACAGGCTTGAACTTTCGGGAATGACTGAATTTCCGCAGGATTTCTCAGTTGCAGAACTTCGCAGACAGAACAGTGAGAAAGAATCTCTCAGCCGCATATACGGCGGAAAGCCCGATAAGGTGATGATCTGCAACAAATGGGGCTCCGGAAAACCGTTTGATGATATAATCACTCCACTCGGATCAAGAAAGCATGATGCCGGTGAGATCCCTACCTGCTTCTATCTGGTAAGAGGCACCGATGACAAGATAAATTACTCAAAACAGCTGTATGAGCTGCGGAAGAACATGATATCCGCAGGCAGAGCCGTCCACATAGAAAATTATCATATCGCGCTGCCGGAAAACCCTGAGATCGCAGCGGTCACAAGGAGCAGCTATCAGTCGCTTGAACAGCTCGCTGCCGGTCTTGCAAAAAATCTTTCGTATATAACAGATCCTGCACTCAGAAGCATCATCGCGAAATCATTCGTCGATACCCTGAGCGCAGCTTATGAAAAAGACAGCAACCTCAACAAGCTTTCATCAAAAGGCGTATATATTCTCTGCTGGCTGAAAAGAATATTTTCATCTCTGTATAAGGAATACAAGAACGGCGTTATCGGCTGCTACATCTTCCTTGGCAGCGAGCTTACACTCAATGAAGATCTGTTCATTCGTTTTTTGGCGGGAACTCCCGCAGACGTGCTCATTCTGATGCCCGATCTTAACGGAAAGATAGTTATTGCCGACGAGCGCTGCATTTCTGTCAACTATACGGAAAGTTCGGATATTGACGGGTTCCCCACAGATGACAATATACTGAAGGTCGGAACTGCAGCGTATCATGCCGAGCGTGAACTCGATGATGTTCTGTATAACAATTCGGGATTGTTCCGTGACCGTCAGTACGGCAGAGCGCGGACGGTGCTTCTTGAAACAATATGTGAGGAAATACCGATACTGTGGGACACGGAGCTGAAATACCGCTCCGGCTTTTCGGCGGACAGCAAAGGTATCACCATACCTGTTATATTCGCAAAAATATCCGGTGTCAAAAACAGCGATATCGACGAATACTGGCGGCAGATAAAGCGTCTCATAACAGCCGACACGCTTGTAATAAAGAGCGCGCCGTATATTGTTCCGGAGCAGTCTTATCCGATAATGGCAGATGCAGTGCAGTTTCTCAGGAACGGAAAGCTTCGCCGCGACGAGATCAAGGCGTGCAGGGAATATCAATATGGTTTTCTGCGTGAGGAGATGCAGGAGCACATTCTTGACAAGATACAGATGCTTCTCGACAGCGGTGTAATAAAGGACGGAAAGACAAACGGCAGGGAATACCGCATCTTATCTGTATGTCTTTCACTGAACAAGCCGATAGTGAGAATGATACAGAAATTCGACTTTACAAAGAAGAATCCAAAGATCATTTACATCATCACGACTGAATCGGCGATCTCGCTTGAAGACACGATAGTGCTCACGCTTCTGAGCTATATTGGCTTTGATGTGCTGTTTTATGTTCCGACGGGATATATATGTACCGAAAAGTATTATGCGGAGATACCGTTTACGGAGCATCAGAACGGCGAATATATGTATGATCTGACCGTTCCTGATTTCGACAAGATAAATGCAAACGCGAAGAAATCATTCTGGGGCGGATTATTCGGAAAGAAATAAGCAGAGATTTCGGCGTGTAAAGTTTTTTTTTGGAAAGGGGTTGGGAGAATAACCTTTTTTCAAAAATGTTCAATTTGTCAAAAAAGTATATGAGTGAACTGTGAAGTGACTTTTCAAGTTCCGTTTTAACGGGAGTCAGTTACTTGAAGTTTTCTTTTATCGCCGCATCATGCGGCGTTTTGGAAAACCTCTTTACGGCTTCGTGCCGTAGGATCAAGCCCTTTTTAAAGGGCTTGCGGGGTGTTGAGGGTGTCTCCCCTACAGGGGAGGTGCCGAAGGCAGAGGGGCTGACCGACAGAGGAGTCCCTTCTGACTTATCTCATAGTTCTCAAGCGTAAGCGTCATAATCTCACAAGGAGGTCATAATATGGGACTTGATTTCAGCAAGTCTGCAAGTATGCAGCAGGATACCGTGGTACAGGCGGCGGAACCGCAGTCTGCGCAGGTGATCGAGGTTAAGGAAGAGGTCGCAAAATACGACATTGTTGCCGACAGGGAACAGATGAATGCCGAGCTTGTGAACTCGGCTGAGGTAGATGCGCTTGTAAGCACTATCGAAGTCACGAATATGGAAAGCATCGTATCGTTCGGTGCCGAGGCTGCGGACGAGATATCGAAAGTCTCCGATCTTGTGCTGCGTAACGTCAATACCGCTCAGATGACGAATACCAGCACAATGATGAATACCCTCGCCAAGATAATGGATAAGTTCGACATTAACGAGCTGAAGGAAGAACCAAGAGGGCTCGGAAAGCTTTTCGGAAAGGCAAAGAATCAGCTTGAAAAGATACTTGCCAAGTATCATACAATGGGTGACGAGGTAGATAAGATCTATGTTGAGCTGAGAAAATATGAGACTGAGATAAAGGAATCGAACCGTAATCTTGACAATATGTTTGAAGCAAATGTCAATTATTACCATGAGCTTGTAAAATATATCCTTGCCGGAGAACAGGCTGTGCAGGAAGTGCAGAATTATATCGACAAGCGCGTTGCCGATATGGAGGCTTCGGGCGATAACTCGATACAGTTCGAGATACAGAGCTTACAGCAGGCAAAGATGCTTCTTGAACAGAGAACACAGGATCTTCGCAGCGCAGAGAGTGTTGCGATGCAGTCGATCCCGATGATAAAGACAATGGAATTCAGCAATATGAACCTTGTCAGAAAAATAAACTCAGCGTTTATCGTGACTCTGCCAATATTCAAGCAGGCTCTTGCACAGGCTATAATGCTGAAACAGCAGAAAGTGATGGCTGAGGGAATGGCGGCTCTCGATGAGAAAACAAACGAAATGCTCATCAAGAATGCCCAGAATACGGTAAATCAGGCAAAAATGACGGCACAGCTCGCTTCCGGCAGCTCAATAAAGACCGAAACACTCGAAACAACGTGGAGAACGATCGTAAACGGCATCGAAGAGACTAAGCGTGTCCAGGACGAGGCAAGCAAGAAGCGTCTTGAGGACAAGGCCCGACTCGAAAATATCAAGAATGAGTTCAACAGAACTTACCATGTACCCGCTAAGAAATGATGCTGAGGCAATGCAAAGAAATCAAAGGCGAACAGCTTCGCACACTTATCCGACAGACAGTTCTGTCAGTAGATTGAAATTTATTTAAGCCAATACCGCAAAAAGCATGGCTTACGCCTTTGCGCTGGGTATTACTTAAATCATTTTTATTAAGTCAGGAGGAATTTATTATGGCAGTAAGTTTGACAAAAGGACAGAAGGTTGATCTCACAAAGGGTAATCCTTCACTGAAAAACATCATCGTTGGTCTTGGCTGGGATATAAACGCTTATGATTCCGGCGCTGATTTCGACCTCGATGCGGCTGCATTCATGCTCGGTGAAAACGGAAAATGCCCGACAGACAAGGAATTTGTATTCTACGGAAACCTTTCTCACCCGAGTGAGTCCGTCGTTCACCTCGGTGATAACCTCACCGGTGCAGGCGAGGGTGATGACGAGCAGATAAAGGTTGATCTGTCTAAGGTTCCCGCAAATATTTCAAGAATAGCTTTTACCGTAACTATCTATGACGCTGACAAGAGACGCCAGAACTTCGGTCAGGTTTCAAATGCGTTTATCAGAATTGTTGACGCTTCAAACGATACCGAGATGATAAGATACGATCTCGGTGAGGATTTCTCAATAGAAACTGCTGTGACAGTAGGTGAACTCTATCGTCATAACGGCGAGTGGAAATTCAACGCTATCGGAAGCGGATACTCCGGAGGTCTTGCGGCTCTCTGCGCCGCTTATGGCATAAACGCTGAATAATTTCGTAAGGAGACTGATAATATGTCAGTAAATCTTCAAAAAGGACAGAAAGTAAATCTGTCAAAGGAAAATGTCGGTCTGTCCAGAGTAATAGTAGGTCTTGGCTGGGACGAGGCGGAAGTAAAAAAATCATTCTTTGCACCTAAGCCGCAGCCCATAGACTGCGATGCGTCGGCAATACTCCTTGTGAACGGAGTGCTTGCCAACAACGCCGATGTCGTGTACTACGGTGCGCTCAGACATTCGTCAGGCTCTGTCGTTCATCAGGGCGATAATCTGACAGGCGCAGGAGAAGGCGACGATGAGCAGATCATCGTTGATCTGAATTCGGTCCCTGCTCAGTATGACAGGATAGTTTTTGTAGTAAATATCTATAAGGCATACGACAGAAACCAGAATTTCGGCATGATAAAAAATGCATTTATCCGACTCGTTGATGCAAGAAACGGCAAAGAGATGTGCAGATACGATCTGTCCGAGAATTATGACGGAATGACCGCAATGGTATTCGGAGAGATCTACCGCCGCGACGGCGAATGGAAGTTCAACGCTATAGGTCAGCCCACAAGAGATGCCTCACTTACCGAGACTGTAAAAAGATACGTCTGATAGCACATGGTTCCGGAGCCTTGGTTCCGGAACTTCTGTGTGTAATAAAAATCCGGAGGAATATAAAAATGGAGATCAAAGGACTGAACGACAAACAGGTTCAGGAATCGCGTGAAAAATATGGTTCAAACCAGATTCCCGATTCAGAACCCACGACGTTCTGGCACGAATTCATCGAGACATTCAAAGATCCGATGATAATTATTCTTGTAGTCATCGCAGCTATAATGATAGTTATGGCAATATTCGGAATGGCTACGATCTATGAGCCTATCGGTACAGTGATAGCGATACTTGTGGTTGCTTTTGTTTCGGCAAAAACAGGTGTTGCGAGCGACACGAAGTACAGAGAGCTCAAGGACAGCACAAAGAAAGATACCTGTAAGGTAATGCGAAATGACCTTGTTGTAGTCATCGACGTTGATGATGTCGTTGTAGGCGATAAGGTGATATTGCAGTCGGGTGATAAGGTTCCGGCCGACGGTATCCTCATTTCCGGAAATCTGAACGTTGATAACTCCGCACTCAACGGCGAGGCTGAGGAATGTAAGAAAAAGGCTGCGCTGGAAGGGTTTGAGTTTCCCGAAAACATAACGGGCGATGTGTTCGTTGACGATCACTCTCTGTTCAGAGGCGCTGTTGTGTTTGACGGAGAGGGCGTTCTTGATGTAAAGAAGGTCGGACTCAAGACCATGATGGGCAGAATGGCTGAAGAGATGCAGGAGGACGAACCCGACTCCCCGCTGAAGGTAAAGCTTGCGAAGCTCGCTAAGCAGATATCCACATTCGGTTACATCGGCGCTACCGTGATCGCGGTGTTCTACATTGCATACTTCATCTTCTTCCAGCCGATAATCGGCGCGGACGGCGCTGTTCTCGGTACAGGACCGAACATATTCTTCTCCCAGGACGTGGGAACTATTATCCACAAGTTCGTTGAAGCGGTTTCGCTTGCGGTAGTTATCATAGTATGTGCGGTGCCGGAAGGACTGCCGCTTATGATCTCGCTGGTTCTGATGCAGAACACAAGCAAGATGCTCGATCATAACGTTCTCGTAAGAAAAGCGGAAGGTATCGAGACAGCAGGTTCGCTGAACATTCTTTTCAGCGATAAGACAGGTACTATCACAAAGGGTAAGCTCGAAGTTATAGATTTCTTTACCGCAGACGGAAATTCGATACCGCTTGATGAGCTTTCAAAGCACAGCGCGGTAAAATCGCTGATAGATATTGCAATAGGAAAGAACACTCTTTCGATGTTTGATGCTTCTCACAATGTTGTCGGCGGTAACATGACCGATCAGGCTCTTATGAAGTTCATAGGAGAAGACACATTCAATATGCTCCAGCAGAGAACGGAGTACGTCATAACCGACAGCCAGAGCTTCAACTCTGCCAACAAGTTCAGCCAGAGCCGCATTGATAATCTCGGCAAGACATTTTACAAGGGTGCTCCGGAAAGACTTCTTGCAAAGGCAAAGAAATATCTCGACGCAGACGGCACACTGCATGACATCGACCTCGACAGGCTCAACAAGAAGATAGATGAACTTGCGGAAAGATCTATCCGTGTACTTTCGTTCGGTTATTCCGAGCAGGGTATGGTTCAGAATTCTATCAATGACGATGTTGTACTTATCGGACTTGTAGGCATCAGAGACGATGTTCGTCCTGAGGCGAAGATCGCTATCAAGGAAGTACGTGAGGCAGGTATTCAGGTCGTTATGATAACCGGCGACCGCCTTGAAACTGCAAGGGCTATTGCGAAAGACTGCGGACTTATAAACAGTGATGATGATATTGCGCTTTCGTCCATGCAGCTCAATGAGATGAGTGACGACGAGGTAAAGAAGATAATCCCGAGAATACGCGTTATCGCGCGTGCGCTTCCTACAGATAAATCGAGAATGGTTCGTCTCTGTCAGGAACTCAACCTTGTTGTCGGAATGACCGGAGACGGCGTAAACGACTCGCCCGCCCTCAAGCGCGCAGATGTCGGATTTGCAATGGGAAGCGGTACCGAAGCTGCTAAAGAAGCCGGAAAGATCGTTATTCTCGATGACAACTTCAAGTCGATCAAGGACGCTATCTGGTACGGCAGAACTATATATCACAACATTCTGAAATTCTGCGTATTCCAGCTTGTAATAAATGTAACTGCGGTAATAGTCAGCGCTATAGCACCGTTCTTCGGAGTAGAAGAACCGCTGAAGGTGACTCACCTTCTGTTCGTAAACCTCGTTATGGACTCTCTTGGCGCTATAATGCTCGGAAACGAGCCTGCACTCGAAAAGTATATGCATGAAAAGCCTCGCCGCAGAGACGAAAGTATCATCAGCAAGCAAATGGCAATACGTATCGGAACAATGGGTCTGTGGCTGACACTTGTAAGCTTCTGCTATCTGCTGCTCCCGAAATTTGTTCCGGGATTCATGGACATCTTCGGCGGTGAAGCTCAGCATATAACAGGATACTTCGTACTGTTTATCTGGGCGGCAATGTTCAACGGATTCAATGTCCGCGACGACGGGTTCGGTATTTTCTCACGGCTCGGTGAGAACAAGAATTTCATCAAGGTATTCATTGCGATAGTGCTGATACAGGCATTGATCGTAAATGCTGCTCTGATACCCGGAATGAGCTTCCTCGGCGATATGTTCAGCTGTGAGCCGTTCAGTATAGTCGGCTGGTGCATCGTGATCGTACTTGCCGCAACAATGATACCTGTAGATCTTATCAGAAAAGCAGTTACAGGCGCAGGAAAAAACAAGTGATACGGAGGTAAAACATGGGCCTTTTTGACAATATTGGAAAACCGCAGGCAGCGCCGTCAGGAAATACTGACGCCAAGGGAAACAAGTATGTTGACGTTGTATTCAACAAGCTTCCGGACACTTATGAAGAATTTATCGCGCTTCCTCAGGCTTCACTCTCTACGGTCTATGATACCGCAGCAATGACGGTACTTGCGCTGTGCTTCTATCCTCAGGATCCGGATCTTTCAATGAAGATGTACAGCTTTGTAAGCGGTCCCCGCACTATAAATCCCGCAGAGTTCAGCTTCATAAAAGACAGGTTCAGAGATTCTGACTATGTTCCGCGCTCCTACTTTACAGGTGCAACCCCGGCAAATGACTACAAGCCGACTGAGCCCTACACTGTCAGAGTCAGCGAGAACCCCTACACCTACGACAACGAGGGTTACGCAAAGATGTTCCTGACCTCAGGCGGCGCTGACAACCCACGCTTTGTAACGCTCCGCAAGGCAAAGGACGGCAAGTGGTATCTCTGGGAACAGTTCATTCTTGTCGGCATAAGAGAACCTTCAAGCTCAAGTCCTTGGGCTTGAGCCTGTCATTGTGCATGAGAGAGCATTGAGATCTGGTCGCAATTAAACTCTACAGCATGATTAAAGGCACGAGCTGAAACAGTTCGTGCCTTTTTTATATTTTGTTTGCAGAGATTGTAACAGGAGCAGTACACTATTGGCTTAGGTGCAGCCTTTCAGGAGGGTGGAAGAGGGGAGGGGTCCGGGGAGGG